>JAAUXU010077344.1_pt1 | contig 54897 bp, 46 predicted proteins | sample 7278151 | NCBI WGS metagenome assembly JAAUXU01 (sample SAMN14350113, study PRJNA611818) | marine sediment metagenome | isolation source: surface marine sediment (1.8m) | place: French Polynesia: Moorea | collected 2018-08
ATCGTCCCCAGCAGTAGCGAGAGAAGGGAGAAGGCAGTCCGGACTCCGGAGCTTTGAGGACCTGATCAGCCTCAGCAGGAGCAAATGTGGCAGGCCAGACCGAGATTTCCCGACTGTCGTCGATCACGGCACATTTTCACTTTGGCAGTCCGCATTGCGGATTTTTGGCCTTGCTGATCATGTCGAGCTGCTGATCTGGCTCCACCTTGTGTATGGAGATCGTCTTGAGAAGGGTGCAACCTACTGTACAAGATGTATTGTACTCGACGCAATTTCTCACGACGAGGACTGTATGTCAAGAACAGTGATGGAAGCTGCCTTCTGAAAGTGGGATACTTCTCGCTTTTTCATGTTTCTTGCGATTTTACCGCTTTGGCGAAATTGGCGAAATTTCACTGCTGTTGGATTATTTCTTGATTTTTCATTATTTGATGCTTCATTATTTTGCCCATTTCAACTTGCAGTTAGGTTGAGTGAGAGCTGTTCAAAAAGTTCCGCAGCTGACGCCTTCAATGATTGCTCGGTTGATTTCCTTGCCTGTCGCCAACTCCGCCCGTCGTGCTCTGCCCGGTGGGGCAGGGGGAGAAGACGCCAGGCTCTGACGCCAGAAGCGCAGAGCCAAACAGGCAACTAGAGAAAAGCTAAGCGCCAAAACTTCCTTAACTTAGACCTCCGGCAGCAACCGGGCGGATCGACCTCCGTCGAGGAGTTCTCGGACGGCGAAGCCGAGCCGAACGACGACGGTGGCGGCGATATCATGTACATCAAGCAGGTCATTATCCAGGGCTACAAGTCCTACCGCGAGCAGACAGTGGTCGAGCCGTTCGACCCCGGGCACAATGTCGTGGTCGGGCGCAACGGGTCGGGCAAGTCGAACTTCTTCCACGCCATCCAGTTCGTGCTGTCCGACGAACAGTCACACCTGCGCCCCGAGCAGCGCCAGGCTCTGCTGCATGAGGGCACCGGTCCCAGGGTGATCTCCGCTTACGTCGAGATTATATTTGACAACTCCGACGGCCGGCTGCCAATCGACAAGGATGAGGTCTTTCTACGCAGAGTGATCGGATCCAAGAAAGACAACTACTTCCTGAACAAGAAAATGGTGCCGAGATCCGAGGTGATGAACTTGCTGGAGTCGGCGGGTTTCTCGCGCGCCAATCCGTACTACATCGTCAAACAGGGCAAGATCAATCAAATGGCGACAGCTCCAGACTCTCAAAGACTCAAGCTCCTGCGCGAGGTGGCCGGCACCAGAGTCTACGACGAGAGGCGTGAAGAGTCCAAGACCATCTTGAAGGAGACGGAAAGCAGACGAGAAAAGATTGAAGAATTTCTCAAGACCATCGAGGGCAGACTCGCCACCTTGGAAGAGGAGAAGGAAGAGTTGAAGGAGTACCAAAAGTACGACAAGATGCGTCGCGCTCTCGAGTATACAATCCACGACCGCGAGCTTCAGGACACCCGCAAAAAGCTTCAGGACATGGAGAATAAGCGTAAGAACTCTGGTGAAGAGGCTGAACACCTGCGCAGCGCTCTGCAAAAGGCCCAGGATGCCGCTAAGGCTGCGGCGAAAGAAGTCAAGGAATTGAAGGTGAAGGAGAGCACTGCCAAGGAAGAAAGAGACACCCTCAACGCCGAATCGCAACAACTGACCAAGGAGAAGACTCGATTGGAATTTGCCATCAAGGACTTGAAAGACGAAGTCAGCGGTGACAACAAGTCCAAAGCTCGAGCAGAACATGAACTCTCCAAACTGAGAGAGACTATCTCAGTGAAAGAGGCCGAATTGGAGAAGATCAAACCTCAGTATGAGGAAATGAAGAAGAAAGAGGACGAGTGCACTAGAGAACTGGCCCTCAAGGAACAGAAGCGCAAGGAGCTCTACGCCAAGCAAGGAAGAGGCTCCCAGTTCACATCAAAAGAACAGAGAGACGAGTGGATCCGCAAAGAGCTCAAGTCCTTGAACAAGCAGATCAAGGACAAAACAGAGCAGATCGATCGACTGAGTGAAGATTTGAAGCGGGACGCGAAGAGACGAGTGGAGCTGGAGAAGAAAATCGAGGAGGCGACGGCGGAACAAGATCAGTTCAGGACCAGCATAGACGACCAGAACAAGGGCTTCTATGAGCTGAAGAAGAAGAAGGATCAGTTGCAAGCCGAGAGAAACGATCTTTGCAGAAAGGAGATGAATTTGCAACAGTCGCTCTCTGCCCTCAAGGAAGAACTAAGCAAGGCTGACCAGACACTCCGCTCAATGGCAGGGAAGCCCATCCTCAACGGCAGGGACAGTGTGAAGAAGGTCCTGCAGATCTTTAGAGAGAAAGGAGGCCAGTGGAGCAAGATAGCGGACTCCTACTATGGGCTTGTCATTGAGAACTTCAAGTGTGAGCAGAGCATTTACACGGCCGTGGAGGTCACGGCCGGAAACCGTCTTTTCCATCACATAGTCGAGTCTGATAAGGTGGGAACGCAAATCCTGAAGGAGATGAACAAGCAGAAGCTTCCGGGCGAAGTCACCTTCATGCCGCTAAACAGACTGCACGTTCGCCAGATTGAGTACCCCAAAACCAAGGACGCCATTGCCATGGTATCCAAACTGGAGTACGAGGAACGCTATGACAAAGCGTTACGCTACATTTTTGGCAGAACTCTCATCTGCAGAAATTTGGAAGTTGCAACTCAGCTTGCCAGGACCACTGGCCTGGACTGCGTGACGTTGGACGGCGATCAAGTCAGCTCAAAAGGTTCTTTAACTGGTGGCTACTTTAACAAGTCTCGGTCTCGCCTTGAGATCCAGAACACGCGCAGCGAGAAGAACGAGGAGATCACTTCTCAGGAAGAGGAGATGCGGGGCTTGAGGCAGAAGCTCCAGGACATCGAGTCCCACATCAACCGAGTTGTCTCCGAAATGCAACGCACTGAGACCAAGAACAGCAAGGCCAAGGACGTCTTTGACAAAGTCAAGACTGATGTTCGTCTCATGAAGGAAGAACTGAACGGGATTGAACGTAACCACATTCCAAAAGAGCGTTCACTGACTCAGCTCCGGGCTTCCTTGGAATCAATGCAGACTTCGAAAGAAGGACTCGAATCCGAGCTCAACCAAGAACTTTTGGCAACACTGTCCAGTCGAGATCAGAAGGAGGTCGACACTCTTAATGACGACATCCGGGTGCTCAAGACGGAGAACAAGAAAGCATTTGCTGAAAGAATGAGACTCGAGGCTCAGAAGAACAAGTTGGAGAATCTGCTGACCAATAACCTCAACAGGAGAAAAGACGAACTGGTTCAGGCACTGCAAGAAATATCTGTAGAAGATCGCAAGCGCCAGCTGGAGAATACGACGAGTGAGCTGGAATCTCTGGAGTCTCGTATAAATAACACTGCAGAGTCATTGCGGCTGCTGGAAAAGAAGTTGGCTGACGTGCAAAAGAGACGTAAACGAGCTCAAGGTGAATTGGAAGCACATAGATTGCAAGAACGAGAGATTGCAGACAAAATCGAGGAGGATGCTAAGGAATTGGAGAAAATGGCATCTAAGCAAACTGTCTTTCAGGCCAAGATCCAGGAGTGCACAAAGAAAATCCGTGAGCTCGGATCGCTCCCCACTGATGCCTTCAGCAAGTATAAAAACATGTCTCAAAAGCAATTGTTCAAGCAGCTTGACAAAGCCAACCAGGAGCTCAAGAAGTACAGTCATGTAAACAAAAAGGCCCTCGACCAGTTCATATCATTCTCAGAAGAGAAGGAAAAGCTTATGGCCAGAAAAGAAGAGCTGGATCGAGGCCACCGTAAGATCCAGGACTTGATGGACGTCTTAGAGCAGCAGAAGTACGAAGCCATCCTCTTTACGTTCAAACAGGTGTCCAAATACTTCCAAGAAGTGTTCCAAAAGCTGGTACCCACGGGTGCAGGCACCCTGTCTATCAAGCGTGACCACGACGATGACGAGGCAGATGAGGACCAAGCGCACAGACTAGAAAATGCCACTGGAGTCTCGTGTTCAGTCTCTTTCTCAGGTCGCAATGCAGAAATGAAGGACATGGCTCAGCTCTCTGGAGGGCAGAAGTCCTTAGTGGCATTGGCGCTGATCTTTGCCATTCAAAAGTGCGACCCTGCACCGTTTTATCTATTCGACGAGATCGACGCCGCACTCGACGCCATGCACAGGAAAGCTGTGGCCGACATGATCCACGAGTTGGCTGATGGAGCTCAGTTTATCACTACCACGTTTCGACCTGAGCTACTGGAGCACGCTAGCAAGTTCTACGGCGTCAAGTTTCGCAATAAAGTCTCTCATGTTGACTGCGTTTCCAGGGAGGAAGCCTACGACTTTGTTGAAGATGATGCCACGCAAGCTTGAAGATCTTTTTGCTACCATTAGATATGACCTGTACAAAAGAGATGGCGTCTGTATGTACCTGCAAGTGTTTTTGTAGCATCGACGGCCGCATGACTACGATATGCGCTATCAATTATAATGCATGACATCCTTAACGTATTCTCAGAACAATCGCCCTTTTTGTCTTTACTGTGCATCCATGTATTCATACACCTGTGTTCTCTGCGATAATCGTGCATCTCCTGGTATGTATACAATAGACGTTTAGAACCCGTGCTAGAGAACTTGGACTGTCTATTCTTACGATTTCCACAAAGCACTGTAAGGCGTGCCATAGCATTTTAATCTTTTATTACAAAGGGGTCGGTATTTATCGTTTAACTGATCTTCTGTCATGACATCAAACTTAATGGCCAGTACATGCACAGTGCGAATAGCTGTGTACTGTATGTATGTCGCTATTGAACGCCTCACCTATGTGTTCATCTATAGAGCGTACAAAGTTAATGCACGCTAAAAATATTCTTAGATTAGCTCTTCGGCCATCTTTCTCCCTCACACATGCACTCGATCAAGCTCCGGCCACGTGGGTGCTGTGGTTGCAGCAACCAGGAACTTGTCAACCTTTTCTGCTTAGTAAAGGGTTGAAGGTTGCTGCAACCACTGCACGCTCGTGATCGCCTAAGAAAAAATATATGTCTCTTTGCTTCCTTCTCTCATTCTCAGTAGTCAATGAAGGGCAGGAGGAATGCGTCTCTGCTCCCCTTCACGTGTCTGTTCAGCAACTGGATGTTATTTCGACCGCTGACGTCTTTCTTCTTATTCCGTCAAATTGTGGGCAGTTGGTAACTGTTGTCCAGCCGCGGCTGGCGGCCCCCGCCACCTCCGCGGCTGTCTGGACTGCCGTTGTGCGAGTTGCCGCCCAGGTGCGGAAACATCTTCGACCCGTTACTGTTGGCGTTCTGGAAGTTGTGGCCCGAGCGTGAATTTGCATATACTGGCAGTGCGTAGTGTTGTGCTCACCCGTCCATTTCTTTCCATCTCGTCGTAGTTCGGGACCATGAACGAATGTGCCCTGAAGAACGGGTGGTGCAGGAGTTTCTCGCAAGACCAGCGGTGATCTGGATCTTTATCGAGGCATCTCTGGAAGCCAACGTTTGCTCAATACGAGTGTGGTGAGACAACAAAAACTCACCTTTCTCGCAGGGTATTTGCACATACCTTCATGAAGTCGATGCCTTCTGAGCGCACCAGGTCATTGGGGAGCTTTCGCTCCAGCGGCTCGATGGCCCCGGGATCAGGGATGCTCAGGCCGCAGAAGAACTCGTTCTTCTTAAATATCTAGAGCAGATGGCGTCTCTATTAGCTTTGTTGATTAAAGTTGAATGTCGTTGTACAACAGCTCTAAGCAGGAAATGAACAGCTCTCATTCAGACGACAATTTTTGTTGAATTCAGATATCAAAAAAGCGATTGAAATTGACATTGTTACAGTGATACTTCTTCAAAAAGTTTGTAAATGCGAAGAGACGCTGAGTCATGCTTGCTCCACGAGTTACTATGTATATGACCTAGGACAGTCGATACGACGCTGGCTACATACGAACTAACGTAACGAAATGAGAAATCCCTACCTGCATGTGTCGTGGGATGAGATCCCCCACGTTCCTCCTAATCAGGTATAGTTGGTCGACATCTGACTTTCCCGGCCAAAGGGCCTCACCCTGAAATGCTCACGGGGAAGGTCTCGAGCTTAGTACATGAAACTTGACGAGTGCTCACTCACGTTGATCAACTCCACGTAGACGCAGCCGATCGCCCAGACGTCGACTTTGGGTCCGTACTTGGTGTCTCCGACCAACAGCTCAGGTGCCCTGTACCATCGAGTGGCCACGTAGTCGGTAAACTGTTCGTTGGGGCCTAATTTGTACGAAATGTTAGTGTTCTGCTAAAATATTATGAGATGGCGCAACTCGTATAGCATTCGTTGTCTTCTAAGCAAGATTTGGGCAAGTTTGGAGATTGTACAAGTGAATCTTCCCCTGCTGCACAAGAATGTGTGAAGTGTGTGCGTATGTTCATCAACTGGGATTCGGGGATGAGAGAAGCTGCACAAAGAGCGTCGAGGCAGCTTTTGATCACTGTTTGCCCATGTGCGACACAAGTGTAAACTCACTCATGACCCTGGCGAAGCCGAAGTCCCCCAGCTTGACCATGTTGTCTTTGGTCATCAGGATGTTTTCCGGCTTGACGTCTCTGTGTATGCAGTTGTGCTGGTGGCAATAGTTGATGGCTTGAAGTGTCTGCCAAATGATGCTCATTGAAAGGCCCAGTGGAACACTGCAAGACCATAACGTGAAGCACCGTGACCTAGATATAGTTGCGCGTCCTCCTTCTCACCCCTTTGGATGCTTTTCCAGCTCGTTGAGAACGGTCTTATCACAGTATTCGAAGACGAGGTGCAGCTTCTTCTTCCGGCGAAACACCTCGATCAGGTTGACCAGGTTGGGGTGCTTCAAGTTCTTGAGCATGCGGATCTCCCGCATGGCGATCTTCTTAATGAGTTGGTCCTCGTCAGACTCCTGAAACGTCGTGATGGCAACTACAGGCACGTTCAAGGCATTCGAGTAGGCTAACATTATTGGCGTGTTACCCTCAACACTGTTACTGACTCAATATATACAATGGAACGCTGAGGATTAGCAGTCTAAGGTCTTGAGCACCCCAAATGTCCCAGGGCATCTGATAGCACTCCAAGTTAGGTACAACTTGTGTTTCTCAGCAAGTGTAAAGTCATGGAAGCCGATCGAGTAGAGGCCATCAAATGGACATTTTTGCTGTACTTAGTACATACAGTACATAGCACTTAGACCAAAGAAACTTGGAGAAATTGCCTGAGTGCACCTTAGGTTTGTTACCTCATGCAGTCAAAATGGCTTTCAAAAAGAAAAATTCTGAGCCTCTCTTTTGCAATAAAGTTTTACTACATAAGTTACATTTATAGGAAGGTGTTTAGATTTGGAAGGCAAAGCCAAACACACTTTGTTTTCAAGTACATCGGTAATTGCCTACAATTTAGCATCTGGAAAGTAACTAAAGAGGTCTAATTTAAATATGAAAAGACGGTGCAACATTCTTATGTACTGCGTCTATGATAATTGGACGACTGACATAAAAACTGATTCTTTCTTCACTCCATGTAACTAGAATGACTCCAAATAAAGTCTGGCAAAAAGCATATCACGCCGAGAGATCAAAGAAATTGACCTATCCACTAGTATAAACTGTACAAATATTCTTACCATGAACTTTTTAATGGCTACTAGCTGTCCCGTGTCCCTGGCCCTGCATTGGTACACCTTCCCGTACGACCCCTCGCCCACCTGGCGGATCTTCTCGTACCGCTCCATCAGCCGTGAGGGGGCGCGGGACCTAAAAAAAATCAATCTTTATTAATATACATCGTAACGTGCTTACTGCACTGTTGAATGGAGTTGCTTGAGCAGTGATGTGACGCAACAAGTCGCATGCGACCACCTTCTTCTTCCGCCAAGCGCCTCTGCAGGGACTGATCTGGGCGGACTGACAACAGCGCCTACGCCACCGCCCGCTGCACCAACGTCCGCGGTGGCAGCTACTCCATCGCTACCAAAGACAAGTCCTGCAGCGGTCACGGGTTGCATAGCCAATGAGTCTCCGCCTTTGCCGTCGTGCTGGCCCGCCGAGTCCTTCCCGGCCTCCTCTCTGACTCTGTCGTTGTCCGACTGGAGGCTACGCCACAGGCCGCTCAACTTGGGCAAGAACAGGGAAGACATCGCTCGTCTAAACCGCCTCCAGTCTGGCTAAGTCTGACCATTACTTGAGGAGTCAATCTTTCGAGCAATCATAGATTCAATCAAAGTCAACCATTGCACCCGCACAAGTTCGACCACGAGACTTAGCTGAGTTAAGGAAAAGTCCGTCTTCCCCTCTTTCTTTCCTTGGACTTCTATATATCCTCCGCCATCGTACGCGTTATAGATTCACTTCTCACAGTTTGGCATTTTCAATCTCACGTCAAAGAAGTGCCTGAGAAAGCAGGAAACATGAGTTCTTCCGTACGCAGTCCACAAATAAAGGCGGAACAAGACTCCAAGTTTAAGCGCGACAGCGTTAAACGCGTTAAATATTAGTTAGGTTGTAAATCTGAAATGTGTCTGTTTTTTTCTGCTCACCGCTTCTTGCCACCAGCACAGAGACAGTTTGAAGGTATTTGCTTACTGCACTCTACGAATGATAAGAGGGGAGAGCCTGAAATGTACCTTTCCAGGTATCGTTTTGATGCTCTCTTTTCTTGCACACGTTATTGGGATCCAAATATCCTGCGTGGCTTCAATGTCGTACTTGGGAATGAGCATGTACGGCTGATCTGTGGACGTCAGCGACGTCGCCAGGGGCAGGAAGTGGGATGGAGCGATAAATTTTCAATATGGAACAGCATTTTTCGTGCTCTCAACTATTATTGTAACCATAACTTTTTTTTCCTATAGGGCAACTGGAGATTATATGGCTGGGCCTTCACCCACTCGTTTCCCTGGGGGAGGAGGAGGAAGTCCTGTGCACTGGATGTGTGATTAATAGCAAGTCATCATCGTGTGCGTGTGATTTCGAGGTTTTTGTGGATCTGATCGAAAGAGTTATAGCGTGCTTTTACCCGTATGAACTAAAAAACCTGTGCGACAAAAAAATAAAGAAGCTTCCTGGTACTGAAGGGGGGGGGGAGCTACTGCAGCATAAATGCACTGGTAGAACGACGTAACGAGAAAGCTTTCTCTTTCAACAGTTCAAGTAGTACCTTAAACGCACTTGGGGAGAAAGCCCAGAGTATGGCATAAGTACGTAAACGTGTACATGTACGATTGTCGTTCATACACGCAATAGCCACAGGTATAATTGTGTGCTTATGCGGTCCTTAGTACGTGTGATACTGCAATACGAATGTCCTCGCGCGTAAGGAACGCGTGTGCAATTGCTGGTGCAGAGTCCACTCAAGTACGCACAATACCTGAAGCATCGCGGTGCAGCAGGTACCAAGGACTACTTTGTTGTTTCTCGACCTTTAAGTTTTCAAGTTTCACTGCATGACATTAACGCATTCCTGTCTCCTTTTGTCCCTCCGTTTGCCCTGGCCTTCAGGAATAATGGTTTGACCCGACTAAGGCCATGATTAATTGACACGTACTCACTCATACGTCCCTACATGGATCACGCACATCAGAAATAAGGTCAGCTTGCACGTCAAGGCGGGGGGCGAATCCGTTGGTCGCCTGAAGCCCAAGACGGACAGACATTGTTGTTGTTATGGCCAACTGTGTGTCATAACATATGGCAAACCTCGGTGCAGACATTTGAAGTATTATCATGTGCGACGCTACTGACTGGTCTGTGCGCTCACTGCAGAGCAAAGCGCGGCCTCGACGCAGCGGACGCACCCGATGGCGTCGGGCATGAGCTTTTGGGGATGAGCCAGCTCACCTGTTCCTCTTGTAGCTGAAGCTGGATTGCCTGGAACCTGCTGACATTTTCATCGCTTGTCCTTGTTCTTGTTCTTCCTTAAGCAGGCGTAGGATAATACTCTGGCTTTAGATATTCGCACTCGTTCTTTAAGCCAACGGACTCGGCCGTCTTCATTTCACTTGCTTGTCCCTTTGTCCGCCTCCTGGCAGCAACTGCCACCAAAGTGTCTGTTTTTCAAGGTTGCCTTTTTCCTTCTTTCAAGGCCTAGGCCTTAACAGTCAAGAAGAGGGAGAAATAGTCTGATCGCGTGGCGAGCCAAAGGAAGGGCGTCTGCTATTTCTGTAGAGAGGGTGAAGAAGTAAATAAGGCCCAGAAGAGAGCTGGCAACAACCCAGTGCATGGACGGACGTGCGTCTGACTGACTGTACCGTTATAGCCGGGCGCTGCAGCCGCGTCCGGTCAGCGCTGTCCCGTGCATGTGGTAAGGCCTATTTTGGGGGAGGAGGAGGAACCTCATATCCATGTGCAGCGCTGCTGCAGCTTGCAGGCCTGCCTGTCAGCACGTACCTTGAGTGCCATGGAAACCTGCTCCTTCTCCCCAGGGGGAAAGCAGCGACGCAATTGCGTGGGTGGGCTCGTAAGGTAACAAATGCTGCAATCAGAGGGAAATGCACTTCTCCCATTGGTTGGGAGCGACATGCTAAAAATGCCGCCTATTCTGGCATGCTCTCGATGGTGCCAAAAGAGGTTCTTCGTCCTAACGCCTCCAGTGGGCGTCAACGACAGGCTGAGAGTGAGCACGAGGGCCAAAAATCAATCCTGCCTGCTCAGGTAGACTGCACCAAGGGTGGCAATTTTGCAATTTTGCAATTTTGCATTCGACTTCAGAAGTGCAGCTCAAGTCGTTTGAAAGCAGACGCTGCAGCAGTGACAGACAGAGCACGTCTAAAACTTCTGCCCAGGGAGTTGCCTGGAGTCGACCACAGCCCAGCTTCCATGCAAAAAAAGTTTGCTATTCACATGAGCCATGAGGAGACAAACCATTAAGGCGGGTAATGCCCAGAAGAGTGGAGACATTATACATTATGCAAGGATTGCTGTGCTCGTGGTTACGCATGCGCGTCCACAATGGTCTTTTTCCCGCTGACAACCAAATATGGATGAGGTCCCGAAAAGAAAGAAAGAAAGAAAAACGAGAAGAGTGCGTGAATGACACGAGCGGTGTCAATATCGGATCGACATTTCTGCGAAGCAAATGTGCAGGGTCAGAGCTGGTGACTTTCGAGTCAACGAGCGCTGTGATTGCCACTCCGCAATTCCAATGCGCTTGCACAGCAGTGGAAAGTTAACATTTTAATAAGCTACAAAATGGCCAAAGTTTTCAGGGAAAGTTTATGCCTCAGCCATAAGTTGGAAAGCATATGCGTGTTGAGCGGGAATCATGCCATGGCCTTGTTCAAAAACAGAGAGGCAGAAAAGTCACCTCCCCAAGGTCAAGAGTTGTGGTAAGAAAGACACAATGCGGCAACAGAGAGTCCAAGGTCACGGAGGCTCGCTAATTCCTGTCCTTGTCACTCCTGCGTTGACAAGGCGCTTCTCCAGCATGACCTTACCATAGCGGATGGAGACCAGATCGGGGATAGCCGCTAAAGGTGATGTGGCTACTGCTGCGTGGTCCGCCACCTCCGCCGGTGGGCTGACCGACCATGTCTTTCCGCAGGATCGTCCCTATGTCCAAGAAGTGGCCTGCGCTCTTCTTATTTGTCACGTGCGGTCTCATGTGTGGTTGAGAGAGCACTGGCGCAGTCGCACAAACATGAGCTCATTGTGTGTGGAAAGGTAGCAGGAGGAAGAAAGGTCCGCCGCAAGAAAGAAGTGTATTAAAAAAAGCTCAGCGGTCCCCAAAAGTGTGTCAACGAGCGCGGGCGGGCGCGTCCTCCGGCCGGACGTGCTGCATATCTTGACACACATGCTGGCACTCACGCACAGGAGGGAGCAAGAGGCCCGTATCGATATTGCTGGGCCGGGAGGGACTCCAACTGCTTGGGAATAACACCAATAAGGAGATATTCTTGTGCTGGTCGGTCATTTGGCTGGAATTGACATCAGGCAGGAACTGTGTTCGATCCGGAAGGCAAAGCACTCATACGAACAGTTCCAAAGTAGGTTTAGACGTATGTTCAGTCAACCAACTGTCCACATTTGGGGGCTCTAAATGAGGTCTTCTCTTGCTACTGACCTAATTGCTGTTTACCTACTTTTCTTTATTACTTCTGCGCTCAATATGACGACCATATATTTTTCAGTTCTGTCGAATGAAGAATCCACTGTACGCAAATATGAGTGTACAGCAGCGTCGTCATGCCTGAAAAAAGGTTTCCCGTGAACACGATTAGAACTTATTTTTCACTTCTCAGCTCAGCTTTCCACCAATTATTCCTCGTCCTCTTTCACGCTAACAAAACTAACTAAACGCGCACTTTAGTGTAGGAGTAACTTATGGAGTGAGAAAGGGTTCAGCATTGTGTGGGCGCGAGCCGCAGGACTCGGCTCTGCTCGCGTGCCTCCCGCCGTCAGCAAGATTAACAACAGCAGCTGGCACGATCCCATATTTGGTTGCGGCTGCTGCATCTCGAGGCCTTAAGGCCTAGGCAGCAGCGTCGGCAGTCGCTTTTTTCTCGCACTTAATCAGACGGGAAAGTTGCACACGCACCTGGTACCATTTAGTGCAAAGACGGAATGTCAAGGACACTTCTTCGAGAAGGTGTCTTCCTCCGTTCTCGTGATCACCACTGTGGTGCATGTGCAACTGCAGCACCGCCAGTAGGAGCTGGTGCTGGACTGCACCAAATCGGTCGAGTGCTGCATATCTACAGCTGAGTGGTGTCACTTCAGCGGGGGGAATCAGGATCACGAAAGAGTCACCACTGCTGTTGGGGAAGAGTCTGGTCAATGCAGAAGAAGGAATGATCCCTAGGAATAACTAGGCTAAGTTTTCCATGTGCCACAACTTAGCTGACGGACGCTGAACTTACTCGCAAAGTCCACGAAGTCCTGGTACAGTGAACTCTGATTAATAGAACATTGGTTCACACAGAGAAATCCGGGTGGTAGAGTGAAACTCGTCAGAATGGACTTTTGTTCTACAGCGGAACGTGCTTATATGAATCAATGGCCACATGAACCAAACGGACGTCAGAGTCAAAATTAGAATCCCCAAGCATATCATCCTTTCATGAAGTAAAATTCTTACTCCTATATGAATCAACTCTCCAGGCTCTTATGCCTGTTTGAATAAATATTTTCTCCTGTCACGCCAAAAATAGGTAAAGAGGGAGTGCAAATTTAGATTTGCTTATGTTTCTTTGGTGGTGTTTCACGAGAAACTCATGATCATGGTACCGAAGTGACAAAGTCGATAGAGAAAATACCTCTCTAAGTGAGTGTTCACCCACTCCACCACGTTGTTATTGTGTGCATTATTTAAAAAGAGTGTGTCCAATGTTAACGCACAAGGTGCTTCAGTCTGCAACTCCTGAATGATCTATAAAACCTGCAATAAATCCCTTTTTCTTATTGCTGTTGTTTTTGTGGCATAAATTGCCTGTATGAATCAGGCAGCTATATGAATAAAAATTCTCAGTCCCAGCTGGATTCCAATAAGAGTCTTCCACTCTGGCTTAGGTGTTGTGAATATCTCAACCCCCTTACTGCTGATCTGAGCCATCGATCAACATTAAAAGTCTGTTATTTAGAAAGTCCCTAATTTTGATTTTGCCATGATTAAGGAGTTCCACAGGGAAAAGAAACCCGTAGCATTTTTTTGAAAATGACTATGATACAGTCGACCCTGGACCAGCTCAAAGTCCAGAGTATAGAAGTGGTTTTCGAGTCTCGACGTGTTCTTTTTCGGCAAGATCCCGTCATTGGCGCAAAGGTTCGAAGGCCTCAAGCTGCTCCTTCAACGTGAGTTTCCTCTCCTTCACAGACACAGATAAGTGATAAGGATGCCTGAGGGTTACGACCCCTCCAACTTGTACATGACGCATAATAAAAGAGCCATAGCACAATAAACCCCGTGCTAATCTGACCCGCGATAAGAGGATAAGCCTTACCTTCTTCACAGTGTACTAAAGAGGCCCGCGCCGACCATGGACTTTGAGCAAAGGCACATGCACGAGTGGTACCGGTACGCTAGGTAGGGACTGCGCAGCTGCGTGACCTGTACGGTATCCAGAAACACTCACATGGTACTGCTGTCCTCGCGATCCAGCGTGCCTGCCTACGTGAGCGCACGTATGGTGATGGGATAATTTTTCTTCCAAGCGTTATTCACCAAAAGAGCTCCGAATGTCCCCATTGACACAGTTGAGGGGGGGGGACGAGGGGTTCAGGCTGTTCCGCAGGCCCTGGCTACTGTGACACACAGGCCTGAAGGCCCCGAAAGAAGAAAGGCAGTGAGTGGGAAGCAATAATATATGGGCAATCGTTGAAGCCTTCGGCCGGCGCCTCCGCCTTTCTATTGCGGTCGCTAAAGCACCGCCGTCGTTACTGCACACTTTCCCCCCCAACACATTCACGCGAGCTTCATTGACGTGCACGGCGACTGCCCAAACTCGGAGGCCACACAAGAGCATTGGGGCACCGGACGGCTTTCAATTACCCTCAGGTACGTGTACGTATACCAATCTACACGTCTGCTGTACCCTTCAACAGCAGCTCTTCATATGCAATTCTGTTTAAGGCCCATTTTACTCCTGAGCAGTTGTTACCTGTGTGTCGTCATCAGCTGGATCGCGCTCGAAAGTACAGACTTGGCAACCAGGTAAATATGTGTGAAGGCCTCGAGCCCACTGAGAAAGGCGATGACGGAATGACAGAGAAAAGCCAAATCAGGGCCAGACGATAACGTAACAGTTTCTTTCGGACACCGCTTTGTCTGTTCAGCGCGTCCATAGTTAAGAGTAGGGGGAAGTCGGACCCTGTCTGATAATGTATTAAGGAGTAGAACAGTGTGCCGCGCTCTGAAATTTAAAACTTACTTACTGGAGGGGGTCTTCCACAAAGGAACATATGTCTTGAAAGTTCGACGTCAGTGCCTTGCTTCTTAAAGCATGATTTGCAGGGCTGATTTTGGTATCATTATAATGCCCGATTTAAAACTAAATGAAATGTCCGGTCTAATGAGTGCCAAAAAGTGTGCCTTCTCACTGGTCAAAAAATGCTACTGAAGGGAGCACTTCGGTGCCTTGTAGTGGGCAAACAAAACAGAATCATGAAGCTCAAGACTACTTTATGCCTGGGTGTAATTTCACAAAATTCTTACTTGCTCCTACATTACTTTTCGTACGTACGTATGTAGTGGACTACATAAGGTTCATAGTGTTATTTGAATTGATTGCTGCATCAATGACGGGCATTCCTTGTACACGGCACCCAAACCGTTTAAAGAAAATCAGGCATTGAATGGTGCCAAAAACAGTCCTAAGTGCTATGATACTGACCTACAGAAATGGCACCGGACTTTCGAGACCAACTATACATCAAAAGTTGCAATTGGCTGACCAAAATTTGGATTTTATGTTGTAAGTGGCACGCCAAATGTTGCGCACAGAAAAACCAAAGTTCAAATTAGAGAACACAGATTGCGGTCCCAACATCATTAAGCCCACAGACTCAATCAAATGACTCATGAGCAAGAAAACATTGAAAGAAAGCAAAGAACATTTTCTGCTATGTTCATCCCCAGTCTCTTGCAGCAAACTGTGTCCAGGTGAAAGTACCCATACAACATACTGTAGCGAGGAGACAACAAGAGGTGGTGCATGCAGTCCTGGTGTTTAGGATGGGTTCGGCAGTTTCAAACGACTTCAAACAAGTATTTCAATGGGAGCTTGAACTCCTCCGTGAGCTTGAGCAAGGGACAGCAGGTGGGATGTAGAAGAATCAAATGCTAAGAGGACATTGTACACATGAGTCTCCACATGGTGATGAAATGTCTGCTTTGCAGGTGCACACTTTCGCAGAGTTCTGGAGGCCTTCCCACCACAGGAGGACAAGACGAAATATCTGCAAAAGACTCACTTCGTCGGTGACAGCCCAGTTCATTTAGCTGTGGCATCAGGTTCATTTTCCTAAAGGAGAAACTAGAGCCTCCAATCTGAGTAACACTCAAGAAACAGCATATTGAGCCATTTCTTAGCTACAAATCCCAGCCCTTAAGAGTGGCTTTTCATGTAACTAAGTCCTGCTCTTCTTATAAGTCCTGCTCTCTATATTCCTATGAGATGACCTGAATGCCTTAAAGCTATGACTTTTTATCTCGGAAAGCACTCAAAACAAAAAGTGACATCCAGAGTTATCAAATGGCAATGGCAAAGGCTCTGTGACATCACTAGCAACCACTTTAAATGAACTTTTAATGATCTACCAAACTGTCCCAGGTTACGGCGTGCAACACCATCGATGCACTATATTTAAGAAGTGGACTTTATTTTCAGCATATCTGAGTTCTCGTTACAAGTGAACTGGTAACTAGCAGTTCAGCACACATCAGGAATGACATTGAGAGCAAAATGATGAATTTTTACATTTGACACGGGATAGAAAAAAGACTTTTGCTCCAGGCTGCCTCAAACACTGTGTTCTTGGTAGTGTGTTTGTTAGACTGACACATCAAGCATGAGCTTAGGGGGGCACAAAATGCTCTTCTATCATGGGTGTGGGTGTCACTGGCCTCACCAGTCCACTGCACTGAAATGTGCATAATACATATCTCTACGTACAATGCACACATCTCAACAGTACACATCTCTTGTGAACTGCACTGTGTGTACAGTACACAAAACAAAAGCGATGTCATACCCATTGCATTACATATGCATCAATGCACATTTGACTTAACACTATTAGTTAGGTCATAGATTGTTACAATAGGTGATGAGCTCACTTAAAACCAGTTCCTTGGCACCTGGACCAAGATGTGAACAAAACAAAAGTAGTCTCAGTTCTACTGCTGATTCCCCATCCACGTCATCAATGGCTAGAAAACTGGCATTGAGATCTATCCACTCTGCGTATTTTGGTCCAGTCAGGAGCTTTAAAAATTAAAAAACTTGTCATGAAGCATCCATTGTGTCATGCACAGTTAACATGTGAGATGTCCTGGTATGAACTAATGTTGGCCTTTTGTGGCAGGACATGATGTCTTGAGGCAAATATTGGCATTTGGATTCAGTCCTGATGCTACTCTGCTACGGTGTCATGGGAGATGGCGACTACCAGGACAGACAACTCCACTCTATGAGGCAATCAAGGTTTCAACCCTCAAAATACATTCATCAACTTTGCAAACTTATTGCAACAACTTTATCAGGCAAAAGATGCAATAGCAGTTAACATCCTCCTTGAACATGGGGCAGATCCTTCTTTGCGCCCCCAACGAGAGAGGAAAACACCACTGGACCTTGCCCGGGAAATTCATAATTCTGATCCCCTGGGACGATCACAAATGATGAGCATAATCAGAGCTATCAGAACTTCGGCCACCGAACAGGGTGCAATGTCTATGGCTCCTTCAGCACCGAGGGAATCAGCAGCGAATCCTGATGTTCCATCACAAAATCGAAATGAACACGTGGAGGAGGGAAACTTATCTGAGTTTATGACTGAGCATGAACTTGCTCTCAACACTGCCATAGAACTCCAAGAACGCGCATCAAAGACCGAAGCAATATTGAGAGAATGTCATGCAAGTAAAGAAAGTCTCTTGACAAAACTGAAAGAGGTGAATACAAGGATTCAGTTCCACCAAGATGAGCTGTGCGCTATCAAGGAAAGTTATGGGTTTAAGGATCAGGTAATATTAATTGAACAAACAATGTTGTTTTTTTCAAAATAATTCAGTGGTGAAGGACAATTATAATGCCAGTCATTGTTTGCATAATTGGATGTCCAAATCTTTTCCTTGCAGGCTGAAATTGAAGTGCTGCTGCAAACTAACGCAACAAGAAGACGCCAGACAAGACCCCACTCACATCCACGCGATGCCCATGAGCTGGCATGTCCAGTTTGCCTTGAGAGGCCCAAGGAGATCTTTTGCTGTGCAGAGTGCCATAATATGGTCTGTGGCAAGTGCCGTCCACGTCTCACCTCCTGTCCATTATGCAGGGCAAACTTCTTGAGCAAGCCACCAATGAGAAACCGATATGCTGAAAGAATTTTGCGAGATTCATAGATTCAACAACCTGCAATGAAACTTCTGCATGCAGAATGCACGTACTGTGTATGTGTAACAATCTCATGCACCCTAAGCCTTCTTGCAGTCAGGTGAAAGATCTGATGTGCAAGTGATCCTGTGGCCTCTGTCTTGACTTGTCAACCAAGTGTCTGTCATTGTTGTCCAGTCATCGTTTTGCGCTTCATTTCTAGATGTTTACATATGATGTTTTGCACATCATTTCTAGTTTCTCCTTAAGGAAAATGAACCTGATGCCACAACTAAATGAACTGGTCTGAGAAGGTAATTGTGAGTCAGACATTCCGTCTTGCCCTTCTCTGGTGGGAAGGCCTCCAGAATTCTGTGTAAGTGTGCAGCTGCAAAGCAGACAGTTCATCACCATGTGGAGCCTCATGTGGACAATGTCGAAATATGTTTGTCTACATGCGAACTAGGCTAATTCACAGATGTCAATTTCCAATTTTCGTGGTGGGAAAATGGCACTAGACACTGGCAAGGCTGGAACAAGTCTCAATGCTCTTGAGCATTTTGGATCAAAAGTTACTGTTCATTGAAGCAGCTGTAAGCTTAAGTTGCTCTGGCAACACAGGTGGTCATACCATCCATTGTGTGTACCAGTCAGCAGCGATCTGCACTTGCCTCGCACCCTAGGTGCTACATCCAGCAGCATTCAGCAGTCGCCATCCTGCTCTAACCTGGTCAGCAGAAGTCAGAAGTTGCCCCACTTTCGAGGTGCTGCAGTTAGCAGCATTTTTGGAGTTCGTTGTGTGACCTGACATTGCCCCTTTAATTGATTCTGTCTTTGATTGCTAAAGTCAGTGCACTACACAGTGGGATATCCACAGGGCAATGTTAAGTGCTATGCTGCAAAGGCATAACCAAGCTGACATTTTAGGAGCCGATAGTAGTCAGTGTGTAGAATTACCACCTAAAACTTCAGCTCAATCAGACACTTTCAAAACATAGCACTTTAGTGAAATGAACGTGTATGTATACAGAAAGTGACCTACTCCCTCCATCCAACAAGAAGTGTCCCAATTTTCCTTTTTTTGTGGCGTCTAAGAATAAGTGTCCTACTACAGCAAACATGAGTGAAACAGAACAGAAAACAGCATAAAAGAGCAAAAAACATTTTCTAACATGCCCCATGTTCCATCCATTTCCACTGGCTTCGCCCATGATTTTTTCCAAATTTCTTTGCTGTTGGGTTGATTGCACCATTTCTGAACTTTCCCTCCTCTGATGTTTGCAGAAGCAAAACTAGTACAATGCATGCAGGGTCACTATCACTAAGGTTTGGTCATGCATCATGCAAATTATCGTCCACATGTTTCCTGTCTCCAGCAGGAGAAACAAGAGATGCACCCAAAACCACAACTTCGCATTTGACCACTTTCAGTTGCAATGAGCTCAAGAAGAAATCGTGTGATCTCAAAAATACCATTCCGCGAGTTTATATTGTTAGGCAAAATCCCTTGAACCTGTACTGCCAACAATTTTGCACATATACCAAAATGGGACACTGATTCTCAGAAGAGGGAGTAGTAGTACACAAGAAACTTGGAAAATGATATGCTATAAAAGCATCTCTGATTGCGCTGAAACTTTAGGTGCTTATCCTAGACACTGACTTCTATTAGCTACTAAAATGCCAACATAGCTTTTTTGGAGTTGCAAATTCAGACAGTTGTATGCACAACTGCCCTGCTGTGTCACTGTCCTAAAATTTCAGCGCTCATAGTCAATAACCTTTTAGGAAAACCCTTTTTCAGCAAAATTTCCTTAAATTTACCCCATGCCCAAGCCCAGGTTGGAAAAATATGAATTTCCTGAAAAAGTACCTCTTGAGTTAGCCTGACACTGACATATGCCAAAAGACATTAATGGAGAGCTCGGCCTTCTCTTGTAGTTTCCAAACATTTGCTTGACATTCTGGAGGATTGTCCAATAAGGCAGCAGTTGAGGAATACAGAAGGAAGAGGAAGAAGTATTCTTGAAAGATGCTTCCATCATGAACCAGTTCACTTAGCCGCAGCCGCAGGTTTGTCATACATAACCAGAAGAAAAGTCTCCCATCCAAGCTCCATGAAAACATAAATTTTGGGGCCATTTCTTAACCACAAATTGGGTTGTCTTCTTCCTGACAACATCTGAAAGAAAATCTCTCATTCAACAAAATGAGGTGTTGACGCTGGGGAAGTCCATGACGTCTCCGAAAGTTGGGAGTTAGGGACGGATTTAAAGATTTAAAGATATCAACTTTCAATGAACCGAAGTCACTCGGCCATATTTCTTCGGAAATACAAAACATTTTTTCATCTCAAAAGTCTCAGAAAGTTATGTGAGAAGAGGATTGGGGTACCGGGTGTACCATATTGTCTTGAGCATACGTGATGCCTTTTGGAATCAAGGCTATGGGCAGCACCTTGAACGTCAAAAAAGACTGCTATTTGTTGTGTATGACGTGGATAGAGTGTCGATCAATCTATATTTACCAACTCGTGACTTGACTTCAACAAGAACATGTCCATGGCATTGAAAAGTTCCGCAGTCTTGTGGGAGGTGGTGGCAAACTTCAGATTGGTGTAACTGGTCGCAGAGGTGATAAACAAGTCCATAAATGCGTAGAAAAGATCCGGGAAGACCCCAAAACAAGTTCACAAAGATTTTTGGAGAAAGGAAGGGACAAATCACATTGTCCAGAATGATGTTGCACTTGCCACTTTAAAACATAAAAATGCCAAACAAAACAAGATGATTTTTATGAGAAATCTTTTAAAACAGCACTTTTTGATCAGCGATCGGTTTCAATTTTCCCTTCTTGAAGACATCACCCTCAGTCTCCACAGCAACCTCCACCCTGTTCCTACACCTTCTGCATGCAGCTCTTATGTAGGACCTGCTAGTTTTGTTCTCGGCCTTCTCCACGACAGATATCAGACTGGCAACATTGCCACCTTGTGCCATTAGCTGAAGTCCAGGGGGCTCAGGTTGGGTGGGTCAGGGGGCCACGCTGACTCCGACCAGAACCCCATGGATCCCAGGCACCTCCCAAGATAGGACTGAGTAGTGTCGGCCATGTGGCAGGAGGCCCCCATCCGGGATGAAAATGAACCTGCCCTTGGCACAGGTCCTCTCCAGGATGGGAATGATGCCCTTGTACCACATCCATGGGCCCCTCAACCCAGATGGGATGACAAGATGTCCCATCGGAGCCAATGAAGCCAAAGAGCATCTTCTTGGTGGGGAACTTGCTGACTCCCACCTGTCTGGTGGATGAGTCCACTGCCTTGGTCGACACGGCCAGGTTCCTGTCATTTGCCTGGTTGAGGAACTTGACCACATGGCTGCCCTGGATAGAGAAGATCAGCATGTGACCCACAGCCTCCTGGCGCAGGAGATTGACCATTGCCTGCCCCTCTCGCTCCAATGGAGGAAGGGGGGAGCTGTTGCATCGTCATCTTAACCAAGCTCGTCAGGCCCTGGTCCATCTTCACATACTGGTCTCCCGCACACTGAAGTCCCAGTACAGGCTGCTGATGGAAGCACTTGGGGCGGACTCAATCTTGTCCTTCGTGGCATCCACCAGCTCCTCAGAACGTGTTGAGTGATCCTCCCGGACAGTGGGAGAGGCCCCCTGTCTTTATAGAGGCGGCTGTGATGGTGTCACCCTCGAGGATGCCCACGATAATTATTTGCCTCAGCTGAGTCACCTTGCTGGAACTCAGTCAGCTGTTTTGGTAGGAAGCTGTTTCATGCGTCAAATTAAAGCTCTTGGTACCCCCATCTTGATCGACCTTAAAAGCCACTAAAATTTGGAGAGTAAACAGTGCTAATACTGACTGAAAACCTGTACAAGACAATATGGCGTACTGGGTATCAGCAAGTGCCAGTTTTTCATCCGTGATACCCTCCACTGGTGGTTTGACATGAAACATTTGTGGAATGTAGACTATTGAATCTGGAAACAGCCAGAAAACCCATGCCTGTTCTCTTTTTGCAGCAATCCTGAATGAAGCATGCATGGAAAAGCTAAAGACCACCACACATCCCTACACCGCTTTCAAAAATGACTTGTTCATGGCTCCCTTAATAATAATAACTTCAGTGGGTTACATGCATGTCTGTATTCAGTATCTAAAACTTTCGTGCAGTAACCATTTCCATACGTCTGAGACCTCCTAAGATATAGAGTTATTAATACGTTTTATTAACACTTCCACGCTCCCCAATTTGTGGGGTAGAATGAATGGCAAAAATATCAAGCGTTGTGAGTGTCCGTCCATCTGACTGTGCCTCACTGCATTTACAGTAGAACTTCGATATGTTGATCCTTGATAAAGTGAACTATTGGCAAAATTTATATACTGAGCTATTATTATGAGGCTTTTTTGTAAAATGCTTGCAAATCCCAGGCCAATTCTCATGATCTACCTGACTGACAGACAGATTCGTTTTTTCTTTCCCACATCTTTCTGGAGCTCCCTGTTTGAGCAGATGAAAAAATGTCCCTTTGTTGTTTTGTGCAAGTCTAGTGGTTCATTGGGGTGGTTCACGTAGATAAAGATGAGGCTGAACATGATTCTATAAGTAAACAAAGCTAGTCGACATCACCAAAGATCCCGTTACCCAAGTAAGAGCATTTGTCAATGGTCATACTGATGAGTTTCCAGCTCACCTTCCTATAGTGAAGCACCTTCAACAGACCGAACTTTTTCTGGGCAACCAACAAGTTCACTATGTCCAAGTTCTTCTCCACATGTTTGGCTTTCACCATCCGCTTCGCGCTCGACATGCGCAAAACTGGAAATCGGCCTCGCGAAGCTCAAAAATGGCGGCAAAAGTTGAAATTCGCCCTCGGACAGATAAACGTACTGTATATATTAGAAGATCGTTGTCACGTTATAAAGCTTTCCTTACTATTATATATAATCTTCGTTTGTCACCCTGCCATTTTAGGAAGTTAAAATGTGTTTATGGACTGTTGACAGGAATCGCTCTAATCCTCTTTGAAAAAACAGCATTTTTTACCCCATACACTTATGTGTGACCATACATCCCTACTCTGTACTATGAAGTGAGATGTGCTGGCATGCATGAACGTTAATCCTGTGGCAGGACATGCTGTCTTGAGGCTGATCTTGCAGTGTGGATTCAATTCAGATGCTTTTGTAATGAAGGACATCGGGACCCATACAACTCCACTCTATGAGGCAATCAAGGTGAAACAAGTCAATTCATCCATTGACTTCACAAACTAAAGGCTCCTCTGTCAGGCACAAGATGAGAAAGCAGTTCGCATCCTCCTTGCCCATGGTGCAAATCCTACCTGCTATGCAGCTTTCATGGGAACGACGAACAAGCGTCCACGTGAAGTTGCCCAGGAGGTTATTAAAGCTGTTACCAACAAGACACAAATGAAGAGCATCATCTCACAGCTCCAGAAGGCCATTGAAAAGCGTGAAAAGTCGAGAGAGGCAGTTTCCCCACTTGTTGCAAGCACAGCTGATTATTCTATTGATTTTGTGAAGGCCCTGAAAGCAGATGAAGCCAGTCTTAAGGCTGCCTTGGGACTCCAAGAGCAGACTTCAGAGACAGAATTGCTATTGAGAGAGCGTGTGAAACACAAGGTAGTTCTCCTGAAAGAACTGGCACTTGTGGAGGAGGAAATTGGATTCCACCAGGATAATTTGAATGATATTAAGAATCATGTTGCATTTGAGAATGAGGTAAACAGCTTCTTCATCAAAAAAAACAAAATCTTCATCTTTGATGCCAACCCACAGAAATGATATTGCCATTGTTCCTTTTTAGATAGGTATTATGGCGCTGAAATCAGGGATTGCCACAAAGAGAAGAATTCATCGCCAACACTTTGCCATTGCCAATGGACTGGAGTGTCCTGTTTGCTTTGAGACCCCCAAGGAGATCTTTTGCTGCACAATGTGTGACAACATGGTCTGTGGCTCATGCCGGACAAGAGTCATCACTTGTCCATCATGCAGAACAAGCTTTTTGGACAAGCCACCCCAGAGGAACAAGTTTGCTGAGAGACTCTTACCAGATGTGTAGATCTTGACAAACGAATTCCTGTATGTATGCAATGAATTGTCAAGAAAAACCTCATTTGTCCTATGTTAAACATGCTAAGCATTAATGGACGCGAATGCATTTCCCGCACTTCTTTCAGTCCAAGGATATTTTTTTGTTTTTTGAGAGTAACTCTTCTCCTGATGGTGAAATAAGCTCTACTGGGCAAGACATTGATGATCATGATCCCGATGAACAGATTGGCAATCAATGGGCGGCTATCAAAAAGTGACAATCGTGATCATCTTGGAAATCGTTTTTGTAATATCGTACTAGATTACTCACTAGATAGTGCCACAGCCGATTTCGTCCTTGTAGATATTCTGACGGATGCAAAACTCTAGAAAAACATGTAACTTCTGACAAATTGTTAACATTTGCAAGGAGTTGGGAGCCCTGACAAGAAACTGATTACCAGTTATTTCGCATCCTGTCTGACTGCAGCACGTAAGTGATTGCCACACCGGTGATGCTTTGGGCTCAATCACTCACAATCGGCGATCATGAGGCAGCGATCAGATCGGGCGATCAAAGAGTGTGATCGCTTTTGAATGCGCTGCTCCATGAGGTCGGACGTCCCCGCCAAGGACTGAAGCAGCTGTTGCGGTGTAAAACAACGACCACGTGTATGACAAGAACATAGTTATGGGGAGACAATCAGGTCGTGATGTCCATAGCCTGTCACTGTTCAAAAGAATTCCAACAAAACTCTTTTTGAACATGACCTATATGACTGTTAGGTCCTTTTGTGGCATCCCTGTGCGCCACAAACTCTGCATCTTGGACAACGTTTCTGTCACTTTCCATCGCAATGAGTGCACACAGATGTGGAGAGAAGACTGGCATTGAAGACATTCCTCCATCTGCACAGCCTTCACCATCGAGGACGCCACGCAATTTTGCGAGTCCACCCTGACTGAATGACGCCGACACACTAGCGCGTCCGCTCTCTATGCTCGAACAACACAGCGCCCTCTGGTGGCAGTTATAGGGAACACTGCTGGATTCGTGTTACACCAGCACCACCGACAGTACCACTTTGCGTGAACTTGTCAAGATTTCCCCAATGAAAACGTCCCTGAAAGGATACCAGGGACATTTCACGGAAGCTGTCGCCAAGGCCTACTGACTTGCTACTACTCTAGGAGGAAGTCAAACAGATGCATATTGACGCAGTCATCGAAAATAACTTTCTCCTAACCAATGCACGTCAGCAATTACATAAGTAATAGCATCGATCATGACATAAGCTGCCCTGACATGTCTTGGGGTGAAATTCTGTGGCAGACTGTGCAGATGAGATACTTGAGCAGAGTGTTGAACAGAGGTTCAGTGTCAAGGCTTGGTGCTGGAGTGCTCAAAAGGAAGCCAACTTGAGAGAGGCAAGCTGAATAGGCTTCAATTCGTCTTCTTTTTGTTCCAACAACACGTGTAGAGTGTTGGCCGATGTCTCTTGCTTATTCTACTTACCTACGCTCTTGTCTTTTAGAAAAGGCCGGTGCTCTTGCAGCAGCTTCCTGATGCCTTCTGAGCTCTCTGGTGGCAGCATCTCCTTTCTCCTGACCCACGTCTGGATTGATGCCTTGCTGCTGTCCTTCTTGGCCAACTGGTGATTGGTGTCCACACCTTTTGCTTATTTAACTGTTCTTTCAGAGTGCTGCCTCCGAATTTATCATCGCTGACGATGCCATCACTGTCTCTCCACCATGACTGTACAACAAGGGTAGTGACGAGTGCCGCGTGTGCCTTTGCAGCTGCCCGCTTCTTGGGGTAGGAAGAGTGACAAAGGCGCTGTGCGTGTCTGTCTCTCAGTGTCTCTTACCTCTGGACTAATCATCCTCAAACCTGCTCTGAAGCTGCTCTGTTCGGTTTGTGCAAAGGCTCCCAGATGCACAGACAGACGTACATTTAGCTCTTGTGCTTTAAGTACGTAGTTTGACATCTCCGAAAACTTGGACATATACCATGGATGGATTAGAAGACATTGGTCACTTGGCCCTATTTCCTTAGAAATATGGAAGAGTTGTAACTGAACATTAAGTCTTGGAAAATTGTAGGAGTACAGTCGAACAATTTGAGGCTTTTTGAAGCAAAAAGTATTAAAGCATGCTTCTGAAGTAGCAATTTCAGGCTTCATCACAACACTCATCTAACTTTCAAGACATCTTGTCGCATTAAATTTTATTCACAAAAAAGGTCCTCAGTTTTGTTCAGTTTCTCTAAATGCTGTCAGAAGTGACAGCACCACCTTTTGACTTAAGCCTCTGGCATCAGGTTCCACACCATCTTGATGGGTGACGTCAAAGTATTGATGTTCCTTTGTTGTCTAGTTGAATAAAGTCTTTTCTGAGAACATGCCCACAGTGTCTTGTTGAGTGGATTGACCTGGGGTGAGTAAGGCCACCAAAGCTGGGGTTCCCAAGATCCAGGTACGTTGGACTTCAGCCACTTCCGTGTGGCTGTGTAAGGCCTGTGAGGTCTTGGATAAATATATCTTGGCCATCTCCATTCCGAGAATCTGCCCAAGTCACTACTTTCCTCAAGAGTCTGATGTAGTTTTTCCTGGAGGTACGAAAATGGGTGGGCACCTGCTCCCATCTTCTCCTATGATGCCCGGGATCAGTATTTTTTGTGTCTCTTGTCAAACCTGTATCTCGTCTACCTGACCTTGCCTCTTCCTCTTGGCTTTGCAAAAGTTCCTTCTGAAAAGAGTCTGTCCTGGTGACTGTTAGAGGATCCATCAACTACTAAATACAGTGGAACAGGCTCATAGCGATCACGTTGGGACCAGAGAATTTGACCGATTTATCCGTGTGACCGCTATAACCGTACAGCAGCAAGAATGAGTAAGACAGGGGTAAAAATGAGGGTGAAAAGGGCTCAAAATCAATAAAATTTTCAGACACTTTTCAAAGTCCACAGCAAACATTCTATTGACCTTTGGAGACATGGGAGGAATGACATTAAATTTCAGTTGCACACCGAAAAAACGCTTGATGTCGACCTGACTCTTGCCCACGGTTGCACTTGCAGCACTTTTCAAACTCATTCAAGAGGGCATCCGATCAAATCTACGATGAATGAGCCCCTTGCGGAAAGTAAACAGCCTCTATACATCTCAGATATTGATAGAGGAATGTCCACTACCTCATCCTCGTCCTCGAACAAAATGATCATTATATCCGTTTTGCAGGCCTCAAGTGATCACTATATCCATAACGTAATCAGTACAAAAATGCTCATTGGGATTGGGACATGACCGATGTATCTGTTCGGCCGTTATACCCGGTGATCATTGTCAGTGTGTTCCACCGTATTTGAATGTTGATCGTAAATGTATGGGAATTCCATGTGGCAGGACATACTGTCTTGAAACTGACTTTGCGATGTGGTGCATGAGTCAACTCTTGCGAAGTCACAACTTGTTGAACAAGCCCCTCCTTCAGAACTCAGTTCCCCAGAGGCTTGTGATGCTGTGGGTTCTAGATTCCCAAAGAGTGATCAAGTTCCCACCCAAATGCTATGCTCAACAGTGAAGGTCCTCTTCCCTGCCAAGAGGCATGTTCCCGTTTGAACTGAATTGTTTCAAAGAACGAATAAGTTACCTCTCTTCATGTGATTATGATGTGCATGAAATGATGACATGAAGTAATTACACGGTGTTTCTAAGAGTGCAGACACAAAGAATTCACAGCTAGCGATTGTTACGCAAGTCAATACAAGGAAAAGTGGCATTTAGGCTAGAACGCATTTGGTAAATGCAGCACATAAGATAAAGAGGGAACAAACAGAGGCAAAAGCCCCTTTAAGATAACTCTTTCTGGCTGTGCTTGACAGCAGCAGCATTTCTCACTGAACTTCACCCTACAGTCTGTGAAGTTTTACAAATGCTGTTTTGCTTAAGATGGTACACAAGTGGAACAAAGGCCCGTTAAGTTCCTGTATGGTTTCTGCTTGAGATCCAACCTTTTTGCAGTGTCCCCTCCATCGATCTCATGGATTTGGCATTGAGCAAATAACTTTAGAAACTTAATGCAGCACCTTCATTGGGCGGGAGATGAGAGAGCAGTAAGCATCCTCCTCCATGGTGCAGATCCTACCTTCCCTGCAGTTCATAGTTCAAGCTTCCACTTGAAGTTGCCCCGGAGCTTGATGCTCCTAACTTTTACCTCCTTCAAAAAGATGAACATCACCTCACACCTCCAGAAGGCCATTGCAGAGGGTGCAAAGTTGGCAGAAACAGCTTCCCAACATTGCAACATGAAATGATCATCCTTGTGATTGCTCGAAGGGCTTGAGAGCAGATGAAGCTAACCTAAAGGCTGCTCTATAACTCCAAGAACCATTCTCAAGAACAGAATCAATATTAAGGAAGTGCGTGGCATGTTAGATAGGTCTCTTGAAAGAAGTGAAAAATGTGGAGGCCACAATTGAAACCTGCTAGGATCATTCGAATGATATCAAGCACAATGTTAGGCTTACGAACCAGGTAAATAGCATAGAACTTCCATCTCCTACAGAAATGATATTGCCATTGTTTCTTTTTAGGCACAACCATTTGTCATCCTAAGCTATTTGCCAAACACTCCTTCCCTTCTCCTTCTCATCTTCCCTATCCTTCTTCATATAATTTTGCTCTCCTGTAAAATCCAGAAATCCAGGAGCAGGACTTGCTTTGAGATCCCCCAGGAGATCTTTTGCCCAATCTGTGACAACATGGTCTGTGGCATGTGCCAGACACGTGTCCTGGCGTGTCCATCCCATAGAAAAAGCTTCCTGCACAAGCAGACCCAGAGGAACAAGTTTACTGAAAGACTATTATTAGACCTGCAGGTACTGGCCTTCAGATTCCTGTATGTACGCACTGATGATGGAACAGATAGAATTCAAAAATTCCTGAAAATGGGACCTTGTCTCTGGAGGAAATTTTCACCGATTTCAATTGTGAAGGCTTGCTTCCAACCGAGGGAGTTTAGTTATGCAGCTCTGACTGTCAGTGGTCAGTAGACACTAGGACTGACTTTGCCTCTTCGAAAATGCCATGTATGAAAAGAATTTTCATTGTTGTCAGATGTGGAGTTGGCCTTTCACCACGTGTCTCCTCTCAGTACCTCGGATTTGAGCTCAATCAGATGTACTTTTACTGCTATTTCTTAAGGCTTCCATTTCAAAATGAGACACTTTGGTTTTTCCTAAAATTATAGTTGACCTCTGCTGGCCATGACCAAAAGACACAAACGATGCAGCAGTCATATTAGCCTGGTCAAATGCCTCATCAAAGCTCTTAAAGTCGTTCATCATAATAATGTGTTCATGGTTAGACTTGAATATCATATCAAGATTGTTCGTTATTGGAGTCTAAGCCGCTGCGTAAAAAGATAAAAGTCCCAGCTGTTTTTGAATGATATTTTTCAACCCAAAAAATTCTCCTGACCACCCTGTACGTCCGTACCAACCGGAGATGCAGTGTAAATTGTCCCTGACTGACTGGGCCTGTTAAAAGTTTTCCAGATCCCAGTGAGGCTTAGTGTTTTCTTAGCATAGAAGATCTCGCTTGGACTTTGATTTTCCTCAAGAGACTCTCAATCAGCTTTGGCACGAGGGCTCAGTCATCACGCACAGGAGACTTTTTCTCTTAGTTGTTGCAGTTTCGAAAATCTGTTACTGGTGTTAAAAGGCAGTTCCTCTCTAGTTGTAGCACTTCTGATGCTATAACCGGGAGCTGATCTGAACATAGTATATTTTGTTCTGTATCATACTTCTTAGCAACCACACTGACTTAAATACTCGCCCTCCTTCCTCTGCAATAGATTCCAAAGCCACAGGTGAAGCTGAATCAGCTAACCCAACTTCCCTCCTCCAATGTTCATCACCCCCCTACTCCTAAGCTAAACTTTAATGGACACAAAATGCACATCACCATTCCCCATACTTCTTTTAGTCCATTGAATATTTCTCTATTCTTGGAACAAACAGTTCTCGTCTTGGCGAAATCAACCCTTCGAGGCATTATGCCTTCCCAAGAGAAAAAAAGTAATAGAGGAAACTATTTCTTTGCCCCCCAAACCCCTGGTTTACCAGGGGTGCCAAAACATGTGCGGCACACAGCATTGGTTAGGTGCAATAACATCTTTCAAATTAGTGTCCACAAGTAGAATATATATATGTCATTCAAGCGTTTATGCAACTTATGCCATTCACCATCTTATTTTCCAAAAATTGCTGCTGTTTGCATCCACACATGCCTAGGCCTAAAACTTTTTAGAGACAGACTCAACCTGTCAAGGCCCATGTCACCTGCGTACTCGCTATCAGTCACTGATGCTACTACCCCTGCTGGGCGAGCAGACCCTCATCACCACAGGCCCGGTGATCCTGCAATCTGATGGTGTGCAATTTATGCGTGAATGATGGCTAATGACCACAGGTGACTCGCCAGAGCTGAGTTTGGCTACTTCCTATTTTCTTATCTCCTCAATGGTTTTGGCTGCAACTTTGCTTATTTTTTTAATTTGCACATGGAAATACGGCATAGTTTTCTCAGAAAGGTCCCATTAAACTGCACATGCCAATAAATCTTCCCGAAAAATTATATCATTCTGAATGATTCCACGTAGCCAACTCCCAGAACAAGTGTTGCTCATGTTTTGGCACTCCAGGCACAGTACAAGTCAAGGTTAGTTCACAAGTCGTATCTAGCATTAGACACTGCAAAGAATCAAAATTCAGCTCATGTGAATCAACCCATCCTCTATAAATTAATGAAAAAGTAAATTAATCACTTCTTTCCTCTCTTTTCCTATCTTGTCACTGACAAGAGATGATAAGAGGTAAGATATCGCTCTCATGAAAATTGCATTGACATAACAGCACAGAGCATGAAAGAGTTACTGAGTGCACCCATGGACACATCAACAAAAAACTTTGAAGTCTGGGGACAATGGCAGGACGCCCTGTGCCATATGCTGATGACAGGGGTAAAAACTGGTAGGTAGAAATCCCTGACGCAGTGGGCGTGACACAATAGAAACTTTGACAATTGAACCAAAACTGCTGGGACAGAATCATTTGCTCCTTGGCAACAGAGAAGTCTTCTCTTTATCAGAGCTCCGCTGGTTGACTGTGGAGACAACTTTGTCCACAGAAAATCTTATTTGATTCGGAGTGCAATTTGGGTTGGCTCAACCTGGCTGGATGATTATTAACACGATTTCCGGAATATTTCCCTGCTTATTTGCTGTCTAGCAGGAAATATTCTTGCGCCATATTTCCCTCACTACTAAACCCCCCCCCCCGGACATTTTGAGAATCACCACTCTTAGACTCACCCATGGTGAGGGGGTGCTCCATCCTGAATCCGATGACTCGCATTCAGTTGACTCATGTTCAGCTGACAGTATTTCACCTCTTTCAACTATTAGGGAAGTGTCAAGAAAATGGGAAAACATTCCAGAAATTGTGCGTTAAATTACAAATTAATGACTCATAATGTGTACTATATTGACCCTCTTTGGACTTGACAGCACTCGGGTCATTTTATATCCCTCGGGCTATGCCCTTGGGATATAACATCCCTGGTGCAGTCAAGTCCAACTCGGGTTCATATAGTCCTAGAATATGCAACGTTAATATATAGTTAGAATCAATGTTCCCTCATGTTTACATGCACATCTGCAGCTAATGGTGACTGTGCTATCTGCATGCTTGGCGTAGTTTCGAACGCAGGCTCACCTCAGCTTAGAACGTTTGCAAAAAAGGCATCTAAGTATTTTTAGTCTTTTCACCAGTACTTCATAGATGCAGGTTGTTCCAAGTTTTGTCTGTCGACAAAATTATTAGTCTTTACCATAGCTCAAGTTGACTTTTTGAAGGAGTCATTTTCAAATCTAAATCGGTCAGTCCCGACATGACTCTACTTCTCATGGTCACAGTACCATGACGGTGTGTAAAGAAAAGGCACTTTTTCCGGAAACTCATATTTTTTCAACCTTTGGACACTCGAAATGTCCATATACTTCTGAACGCTGTTCTTGTACACTACCGGGTGTGTGTGCTAACCTACGACGTCATGATGTCCGCCATCGCCGGCAATAACGAGTCGTAGTCGCTGGTGTAGCACGCGTTTGCGAGAGTAGCTTGGACTCCAGCAGGTGGTCATGATCCGGTCATGTTGCGTGCTGTATTATGTCACTTATAGCACTAAACATTGTCTTTGTGCACTGTGAATAGGTCTTGGAAGCAACTGCAGTCATCTCTCTCCCATCACTAGAAGCCAAAAGTGCCTTTTAACCTTTTGCTTCACCCAAGCTCCGTGGTACGCATCCTTTAGAACTTAAGTTGAGCTTAAGGTTCGTTTGCAATGTGAAATTATTGAGTTTTTAGCTAGTAGCTTTGTCTGGGTTTGACACTGTTGATTTTGCACAGACAGGCATGGAGTCAAATCAAGCAGCTTCTACTGAAAAAGTTTTTCCTCAAAGGTCATTTTGTAGTGCACACTGAGGATCGTGCCTGCTCGCGATTCGTGAGAGAACTCTGCTCATTTACTTTCCTCCTCAACTCTGTTCAGCGCTGCCAGCTCCACATGCACTCCGTAAGCCTGCTACCATTTACTGTAAGCCCTTTTAATTTGAAATTTTACTGCAGCAGCACAGCACACACAACTGTTTGAATTTGCAACTCCAAAAATGACTCCAAATGTGCTATGCAGGCATCTCTGATTGAGCTGACATTTTAGGAACTAATGGAAGTCAGTGTCTAGCATAAGCGTCTAAGATTCCAGCCAATCCAAGACACTTCAATAGCATAGCATTTATCAAAGCTCCCTCTGCATGGGCAGAGAGAGCCCTGGAACATAAGAAATTTTAGAAACGATATTAGACACTGACAACCATTAGCTGCAACAATGTCTGATCAATCAGAGATGCTTTTATATAACATCAGCGCTTTCGCGCTATCCGCTCTGTTAAGTAGAAGGAATGACAGAACAGAGAAGCACTGTGTGTGTGTGTGTGTGTGTGTGTGTGTCTGTGTGTCTGTCTGTCTGTCTCTTCTTCTGCGTCTTATACCACACTCTGAACACTCACTGGGGTACACAACCACTGCGCAAAATCTAGAAATCGGCTGCAGACAGGGCAGACACACACAGACAACCCAACCTAACCCGGAATCAGCCGCACAGATCTGCCGCGGACAGAGATCAGCCGCGCAAAACCCGAGAAAATGCGGCAAATCAGCCGTAACGATCAGCTGCGGACAGACAGACAGACAGACAGACAGACACATGCGGGCCTGTCGCTTTATATCCAGAGAGACAGCATTTAACGTAGCTCAGTGGATATCACGCGCTATGTAGTGCAGGGACTTTGCAATCTCGGACAGAATCGATTCAAAGTCCTATCTCTGGTGACCCAACAAAGTCTGAAAAAGCTGCTGATTGCTGCTGACTGCAGCACCTAAGGAGTGGGACCAGTGCTGATTGCTGCTGACTGGCACACTGTCGAGACAATGGTGTGATCGCCTGTGTTGCCAGACCCACTGAAGTATTCAGTTGCTTCAGAAAGCATACGTGAAAACTAACTTCAAATCAAAAGTGCTCAATGTAAAAAAACACTTTAACAAAAAACTTGTACCAGCTTTGCCAGTGTCTAATGCCAATTTGCCACCTTGAAAATCAGAAATTGACATTTTCGAAGTAGTCTAGTGTGTCGGAAGGGCAATAAAGTGCTATGTTTGCGTTTGCAGCTGTAGTACAAAAGCACCTCAACGCCGCTGCCCGGAGAGAGGGAAAGATGGCGCAGCTTCAGCAAACTCGTTTCATCGCTCAAAGCCCGGTTCACCTAGCTGTTGATGCAGGTTTGTCATGCATAACACCCACCAAAGTGTCCCCATCCCACCGAATTTCCTAAAATACCCAAGTTTGGGTCAATTTTTAGCCGTATATTCTGTTTTGGGAAGCTGAGTTTTCTATACCTAAATTCAGTTCTTTTTTTGAGTCAACCAATAAAGGTGGAATTTCTTTCCCTCTGAAGACATGTGAAAGACAACAGCAGGACTATCTCATTCTAAAAAACTGAGAGAAATGATTGACACTTAATAGTTGACATAATGAACGGATTTGAAGACAGTCCTCAAAGGACTTTCACGTGACCTTGGCCATCAGACATATGGCAGACTTTGTGATCAACTATCAATCCTGAAAAGGAAGAATTGATGCTAGCCAGCGTAATTCTTGTTTTATCCTTCATTGGCAGTTCGACACTCAACGTGTAATTGGAAAACCCAGAAATCCCACTGGCCTGTTTTTTGTGAAAGCAAATCTGACACCATCCAGAAGTCTGCACTGTGCATTCCTACACTGTACTATGAAGTGAGATATGCCTGCATGCATCAGTGTTAATCCTCTGTGCCAGGACATGATGTCTTGAAACTGATCTTGCAACATGGATTCCATCCAGATGCTTCTCTGATAAAGCCTCGTACGACATTTTTGATATCGACGACTCCGCTCTATGTAGCAATCAAGGTTTGAGCACCCACAGCACATACTTCAACTTTGCAAAGTTATCTCAATAACCATATTAGGCAGAAGATTAGAAAGCAGTCCGCATCCTCCTTGACCATGGTGCAGATCCGACCTGTGTTGCATTTCAAAGTGAAGGCGTGGAGAAACTTCCCCTGAAAGTTGCTCAGGAAGAGAAAGCTCATGCTACCAAAAAGAAACGAATGAAGAGTATAATCTCCGAGCTCCAGAAGGCCATTGAAGAGCGTGACAAGAAGTCACAGATTGAAGGAAGGTGGAAAGGAGCATCTTCCCCCCAGAGGGATTCGACACACTCACAAAATGAAAACAAAAAGGATTCATTGGATTTGGTGGAGGTTCTGAGAGCAAAAGAAGCAATTCTTCACTCTGCTTTGGAACTCCAAGACCGTGCCTCAGCGAAAGAGACGCTACTAAAAGAGTGTGAAAAAAGCAGGAGAAACTTTTAAATGAAATGGCAATTCTGACTGGCCAGGTGACGCGTCACAAGTATGAGTTGGTTGCTCTCAAGGACAGCAGTGGGTATAAGGATAAGGTAAATGATGTAAGACATCTCTATTGTTCACCTTTGGTGCCACTCATCATCTGCTTATCAATTGGCCATGTCTTGTTTCAGCTTCAAATAGATGCTCTGACTGAGGAAATTGCCCAGCTCAGGCTCATTTATCGCTTAACTTTGCCATTGCCAACAAGCTGGACTGCCCAATTTGCTTCGAGATCCCCAAGGAGAACCTGCCAGAACATGGTCTGTGGCCAATGCCGGGCAAGTCTTGCCTCCTGCCCATCATGCAGGGAAAGTTTTTCGGACAAACCACCCCAGAGGAACCAATTTGCTGAGAGACTTTTACCATGATCAAAGGTCCCAGGCTGACCATGCAATAAAAAGGAAATGAACGAAGATGGCGACAAAGTCTTGCCAAACCAATACCGCTATTGCTCATTCTTTTTCTATGATTTGTCACTGAGGCTTGTTACTCTATAGAAGCAGAACAGCTTCATTTTCGTCACCTTGAACTCATCCACGGACAAGACAAGCTTTGATGTTTTGGTGCAGGGCCGGAAGTCGCCGCGAGTCAACGCTTTCTGGTTGGTTTTGGACGTCCCGGAGGAGAACGGATCGGAGTGAGTGGTTAAGAGCGCTTTCCCTCAGGTCGCCGGAGGAAGCACTCGCTAACATATGGCACACATGAAGCTCGGTTGGCAACTCATTGTTTCGAAGGCCCTAAATTTTGGCCTGTTCTTTAACCGCAAATCCCGGTCAATGGAGCTGACTGGGGCCATGGCCATGGCCACGGCCACGACGACCGTGGGGAAACAAGTATTGCCTTAGTGCTTCCCAATCAAAGTTGCGCTGGCTGGACGAAAGATGTGTTCTCGTCGTGTCACGAAACCTTTCCTGGCCTGAGCAGCAGCTTGTTGATGGCTTTGTGTTCTACTATATTATAATATATGCACGACCCTAACCGCAAGTGTACACCGGACTTTCCAGGACGGGAACTCAACCATGCGGGGCCAGGTGAAGTGACTAACGACGGTCGTTTGCCTCTCGAGGGCCGAGGGTGGAAATGAATTCATCAGCCTTCAGTGGTGCCACTTACAGGCAATTGACTCCTACTTGCAGGAGGTCTTTCAATGGCCACAGCCTGGTCCTAACACTGACGGAGAAGAGTTCTTCACCTCCTGAGGGGACGGCAAACACACGGTGACGTCACAACTCATTGGAAATGTGAAGCGCCGTAGTGTAAGAAGGCTACGGCAGCAGGTCCAGCACCACCAAGGCCCAGATCGCCATCAAAGCTGCACCTACTAAGGGTCTTCAGACAAAGAAACCAAGCTTGTACTGAGCCTTGCCTTTGTCTAGTAGTCATGAAGTGCATTTACTTGACGGGTGCATGCGACGCAAAGCAGCGATCTTCAGTACCCGACGATACCGGAGGGGGGGGGGGGGCAGAGTACAAATTGCACCGTACAATGAATATTGTCAGTAGGCTTCTTTCTCTCTTCTGGCGGCCATTGTTACTTTTTGTTGGCTGGTTTCTCTACTCCCCAGAGCCCATTTCTCTTTTGATGGGACAGTGGAAACCGCATTTGACAACCTTTGAGGGCGGATCCAACAGCGCCAGCTGCGTGTGAAGATACTGCACAGTGGCAGCCTCATTAGCAATTGATGCACTGCCATGACTCGCGACGTTTCTCTAATCTTTTTGTGCCTACAGGGTTGTCACTAAATACTGTCCCATGGAAGAGTCATGCGTTTCACTGTGGAGACTCTCTGGCATAACAATTACATGGCTCACTAGATTGACGTTCTTTATTGTGGTGATAAATAAGCCCCAAAATATTATTCCATGTTCAAATACATTTTTCCAAATCTCTGCAGTCCTGTGTTTCGGTGGCCCGACGGACGGTCCACAAAAGCAAGCCTCTTTGAAGCCCTGAACCGGGTCGAGATGTGTTTGGCAAATGGCAACTTCCACTCTGAGTGGAAGGCGTCAGAAAAGGAAGAGCTTGGGTGCCAGCAACAGGGCTTCCCCATGGAGCACTTTTGAGTGACAACCCTGTTCCACGTGTATTGCTTTTCCATTGCCTCACCCGTCTACAGTGCCGAAAATGATTCTTCTGATGTGTAGCACCGTCTCCTGAGAGGCCTCCCTCCATTCCCTCTCGTCGTCGTCTGCTTCACCCTGGCACAATCGCACTTTTGTAGCTTTCGCAGAAAAACTCTTTTGAGAAAAAGTTCCTGGGGAACTGGACTCGATTAAAAATTGTTTGAGCTACCGGCGAATTGAAACGTGGGCAAAGTTTCTCTCGGATTGGCAAGAGCGAGAGGATTGCCTTACTCGTACTACAGTGGCAGGTGTAGTTTCGTACGCATATAGAAAGTTTGTCGCACATCTTTTACCGACTTTGCTCATTGGAGGCCAAATTCAATTCCCCCCAAAAGTTTGGCGAAAAGCGGAGGGTGTCGAGGTTCTTTTTTTTCGCGAAAGTGCGGTATTTCTTTGTCCCTGGTGACGCAATTGCTTCTCGAAGTTGCCTGTGCGGAATCTCCGCCTGAAGAAGTTGGTGGTGCGTCTCATGTAGTCCATGGCCGGCAGCGATCACATCCTCATGAAAAGGGTTAAGCAGCACTGACGTCGATCCCGGCGGCCCCAGGCCAGACGCCGGATGATCGCGTGCCAGCGTGTGTGAACGCTATCGGACTTTTTCTCTCATCTTCGGTCTTTGTTCGGCTGAGGAAAGCACGACTTTATAAACCGCCTGCGGACCACTTATGTCAGGTCTGACTTTGTGCGTGTCTGCCGGCCATCCATGTTTGTTGTTGCATGTGCTACATCATGGTCTGCACGCAGAAAAAAAGAGCTGCCACAACGAACAGGCAACGATATCTGGCTCATACGCTCACATTCCTCATCCCTAACAGCTGCTCTTCGGTCGTATTATTTCTACCTTCGCTCTCAGCAAGCTCATGGGAGAAATGAGAGCAGAAAAGGGCCTAGAGGGATTGATGACTTCCGACAAAGGAAAGAACCCCTCCATTAAGCGATTTCCTAGCGACACAGAAGCCATGCGAGGCCCCCTTAGGAGCTGCAAGTCATGTTGTACCCGGACACCGACCCTAGGTAAAGTTACAGCGGCGGACTGGAAACAGATCCGGGCTTTTTCTCAAGATGTGTCATTTTGGGCATAGTATATGTTCGTCCACATGCGCAGACATATGGGAGTGAGGACGTCGCATCCAAAGTAACTTCCTGGTAGTAGAGTCTGTGTTGTTTGAAGAAGAGTTTTGCTGCCAAAGTCAAGCGAGCTTGGACCTCAACGGTTCCTGCCAAACTCTGTTCAACTGCTTCTACATGACTCGTGTAAACGTGTCCTTAACAGCCATCTCGGGCACTTTCCCAGAAGATGAACTGATGGCGTCCACTTTGAAGAGACTCGTTTGACCTCTTCATTTCTGGTCGAATTCACCCAATTGTCGTTCTGGAACCTCTGCCAGTCTCCTGGGACGAGCAATGACCTTACTTTTGGTCTACCCTTTACTTACATTCACCAAATGGCTCCATGTGCACTTCCAGCAGGATCATCATCAAAAGTCTGACCAAAAAAGTAATGCATCGGGCGCATGCGTGCGGACACCACCGTGACCCCCTTTGCGGCCGTGCACACCTTGTGGAGCAGACACTGCTCGAGAGCCTGAGAGCGCCCTTTCGCGGGGACATGCACGATTTGTATGCATGAGACAGAGAATTGCCCATGCATGAGGCACGTACGTAGGCGCGTACGGACCAACGCTTTCCCTCCTTACCTCCTCTTGTGCAATCCGTTGGTGGTGGCCGGGCTGGTCTTGTTGGCCGCCAACAGCCACGACAGCTTGGCGATGTTCGCGTCCATGAAGAACCTTTCCATCTCACTCATGGTCCAGGGTGTTTGCCACCTCACTCAACAGCTCATGGCCTTCCTAATGTCTGCTGCACTCTATGACACTGACCAGACGTTGATTTAGTAAGGTTATCGTGAGCATAGTTCGCTCCTTTGTAGCACCTGTCGTCCCCATTGTCAACTGCTTCCTCGGGGTGAACAACTACAGTACTTGCTACGTAAGGCACTTGACGTATGTACACACCCACACACCCACACACACATATATGTGTATGTTGTCGAGTGTCTGACGGCACGTATAATTACGTGGTCACTCCACCGACGGGTTGGACGTGCTCTTGGCGTCCCTGCCGACAGTGTTCAGGAATGGCGTTCTTCACTGCCCATACGTCAGCCTCGTACGTACATAGGTGCGCCGCTGTATCTATAGATTAAATGAAGGGGGGGACACGACTCCCTCCCCCTCCCCTTGCGTCTCGTTTGTGTGACGTGTGTCGAGCTGGCCGTGTACGTACGTGTGTGCCACATTAAATCAATATAAGAAGAGGCGTGCGCGTGGTGAGGGGAGGGGAGAGAGAAAAAAAGAAAATGTCTGTCTACGTAGTCGTAAGAAACATGACCACGTGCAACAACAATGTGTTTGCACATTGTGCTGTGCAGTGCGAGCCAAAATTTTTCTGCTGTCAGCGCTATCCCAATTGATGGTGTCGTACGTACGACTGCATTAATTGAACACCTTAGTAGACTTGAGCACGTATGAAGTTGGTGGCCAGGAACACCCGACGTCTCCACTAATGGCTTGCGACTCCAAAGTCGTGGCCGTGGCCAAGAAGTGCGGCCACGTCAAGACGACCAGTGACGCGTGTGTCTTGATGGGCCAGGATTTCCTGCATGACTAACAGTTGGCGGCGACGCACTTACTTTCCTTCCCCTCCAAATGGTTTCTCCCTCTTCACACACACGTGAAAGGTGAGGGGGGCGCGGGGGTCCGACCAGGGCTGGTGCGGGGTCATTACCTCGCACCACACGGACAAACAGCAATTTGAATGTGAACCAAGCTGGAATCTGGCAAGTCGTTCCGAGGCTGAAGACTGCGCCCATTTGCTAGATGGAGACGGATGGAGGTTGCCACAGGGGGGGGGGGAGGGAAATGCCTTCTCCATGCTCAGCATTCAGATATGAAAGCTCCAATGACAGCAGCGTCTTTTGCCAGGGCTTTCCCGGCGACAATTAATAACATCAGTCAGCAGTGGTGGAATGAATAAGAAAACTCAGCTGCCTCAACAAGTGGTGTCAAGGTCGTCGGGGAAAGCGAAAGTGTGATGAAAAAAGAAATGAGAGTGCAGAAAAAGTCATTACGTCTTGTGGCAACAAGGCGATGCTGGTAGGCGGATGAAAGCCCTTGAGGAAGAAGAAAGCCGGTCCGGTCGACACCTTGGTGGTCGCCGTGGACACGTCGGAGCCGGACGCGCTAATCAGCAAGGCAAACTTGGTGGGTCCAAAGTTTGCGGCTTGCTTATTCATGCCAACTCTGCTGACACGAGCTGTGTGACTACTTAAGAAGTGAAATGCATTTTCCTCCCCCCCTTGACTTTTAAGTAAGAGCTGTTTGAGTGACAGCGCTCGCCTGTCACGTCTTCTTCCTGGCGGTGGGAGGAAAATCATCTTCGCATGCATTTAATGTCATGTGTCTGGTGTTCTGGCACTGCCTGCACCTGAACGTGGCCGCCGCCCACGACCACGGCGGTGACCCCAACCGCCTGGTGGACCTCGGACGTGGACCTGATTGCAATGAACAATGAGAAAGGGTTATTTTCTGTCTGCTGTGCCAAGGTCAGGAGAGACGAGCCCTGGCTTGAGAGCGTCGTCATCACTCATCCTCAGCCTCGATGTGAAAGCTCGTTCGAGGCTACGACTTTCGGTGCACTTATTAAGGTGTAATGAAGCAGGCCCGGAGGTCTTTGGAGGAAGCCCCCCAAAAGGACCTCCGAGAGCAGTTATGGTGTTGTCAAGCATGGAGCGGGCGAGATCTTCTCTTTCTTTCTCCTCTTCGCCCTCTCTCTGCCTCTCTCAATCTTGACGGAGAATCGTTTATCTGGGAAACACAGTCCAGCAAGACCTCCTCGGCTGGCAACGGAACCGCTCCCTCCACCTTTGTTGTGGTGCACCAGAAATTGCGCTTGTCCATCTCTGCTGAGACGGCACGCAAGGGTCCTTGCAGCAGTATTTGTACGTGAGCAGGAGCACTTTGGGTGTCGTTGGCCTAGAAAGTAAGCTTGCGGCAAACAGCCGTTTTTGTGGCTGTTTCACAGCAACGCAACAAATAGATAACTGTTATGAGCAGACACGACCAACACTTCGGCGGTGTCTGCCAAAACGTGTACTTGGCGTAGACCGTTTGGCCGCGGGGAGAAGTTTTGCATGTGTCACGAGGATTGGAGGGCGAAGGAGCACCTCACGAGCAAGTATTCTCAACTCCATCTGCACATGTGGCAGTGAATCATCAATGTAAACAAGAGCGACTCGAGATCGATAAGATATTTATCATCCTTCCCTCCCCCCCAAAAAACATCACTGTGTTAGGATGTTGTATTTGTTGTGTAGGCACATTGCGCATCGAGCTCAATCTCTTTCAACACCTCGGCGTTCGTGAAGCATCTCTCATGTCATCATCTGTGTAGCTCCTCTGTCCGAGGAAGCAAAAAAAGGGAAACTTTAGACGAGGATATCATGTTCGTGTGTAGTTTTGTCTGGTCTTCCATTGGGAGCACCTAAGAAACTTTGCCGACACATACCAGAGAAAAGAAAGCATAAGAGAAGTGGAAAGTTTTCGACACTGGGGTCAACAAAGAAACGATACAGACTGTATTACTTAAATACAGAGATGCAGCGATGCCCAGTGGACACCTGAATCACCCGGAGGACAAGCAACTGAGGGACGGCGACGCCGACACGCAGAGCAACGGCCTCATCCACGAAGACTCGACGCAGCAACTGTTGGCTGGACATCGCCGCCTACCGAACGGCGCCAAAGTGTCGCGCAGTCACCTGTGCAAGTGCTCCAGTCTAATCTCCACCACCACCACAGACTCCCTCGTCACCGACGACGATGCCAGTGGGGGCAGCAGCACCAGCAGCCGTTGCATCAGGAGCCGAAGCGGGGGAAGCGGCAGAGTCGCCGCCAGCGGCTTCAGTGGTGGCGACTGCACGGCCGTGGCTGCAGCCACCGAGCTCCAGTCCAACGGTCGCTTGAGTGACTCGGACCCGTTGCCTGACACCGTCATTGCGACAGGCGGCGAGGGCGACTCCGGAAGCGAACGGTTCGGCGGCAACAGCGGCGGCGTGTGCGGCTGCATGCGTCTTTGCTGCCGCCGCTGCGGCAGGACAGCCGGCGTCTTCCTCCTGCTCGCCTTTTTCTTTGTGATATTGGTGTTCCTCTTCCTCTCATCCACGGCCTCATCGCCCAAGTATCTTAAGTAAGAAAGTGTATGCCAGAAATTTACATACTTCAGATAGGAAGGGCTTCTCTTCTTTTTCTGACGGTGACGAGAAATGTTCCTGGAGCTTCGTATCCGATTGTAGTGGCACCACTTTTTTGGGTTCATACGACGCTGTATGAGTCAAAAAAAGCCTCAAAGTCAATTTGTTTCTTGTCAAGCCTGACTTCACGGACAGGACCGCGTTCTCCTCGTGCGTTCAAGACGTTTAAACCAGGTCCAGCGGGAGGGGGGGGGGCAAGGGGGGATTTGTCTGCCAACATTGATGACACGTTTTGGTAAGTGCCCATTTTTCCACCCGGCCTTTCCCCCGACGCCAATGGGTGTCAGTCACGCACTCGACAAAGACGTCTCCATACAAGGACGTCCTCTCCTGGCGTGCTCTAGGCGGCCGAAATCCGCCATGGGCAACGCGGTCCTCAGGCGGAGCCACGACAACTCGGGGGCCCCAAATCCCTTGGGCTTGAGGGACGCGGTGCTTTTTGAAGTGAAGTCGCTCATCTCATATGTTGGTAGCCTCAGCCGCACAAAGGATTTCGCCGCAGAGGGGGACACAAAGCAAAGCTTTGCCATGCCTGCGCTAACAAATGCAGTACAAGTGGAGTTAGTTGTGGCTTTGCAGCAAACTTTCCATCTCCTCCAACAATAACAGAATGCCCCAGCAACAGCATTGCTGTGTCCATCCCTACCAACCTTTGTGCTTTGAGGAGCTCGATGACTTAATGGCAGAAAGCCAGCAATAGAGAGAGTCGCCAACGATTCGTCATGTCCAATACCTACAGTACATATTCATGAGGTACTGGCATCGTAGCAACGACGACACCAAAGCCTTTCTCTCTTTGTTCCTCTGTGTACTCTGCTTCTCCACTAGTAATTACATAAGCTGTTTACACGCTCACCTCCAAGGACCAGAGCTTTGGTGCCTTTTCAAGACTATGCAAAAAGTTTTTCGCACACACACACTGACGAAGCTCGTTCCGCTACTGACACTCGCTGATTCACAGTCAGCCTCTGGACGACGTAGACGTCACGTTGTACTACGCTCTTGTCACAGGCCCAATCTGAAGACTCGGAAACCGAAGCTTCACACCAAGGGTCGCTGCTTCTCCATGTGCGAGCCGGACGACCTCTTGTACAGGGACGACAAACTCATGAAGCCCGTGGTGGCGCACGACGGAATCAAGCCCACGAGGTTGCACGCCTGGAGCTTCTGCGTCGTCTCATCCAAATGCAGCTTCCTTCTTCTTTCAGGTTTTTCCTGTACCTGTACCCTCCCGAGCCGACGTTCGGCCCTGAGGTGGGCGAACCCGCATACCTCACCCCGTACATTAGGGATGGCAAGCTGGAAGAAGCGAAGGAGCTAGCGAGGGTAAAAGGTGAGACTTGCAAGCATTGACCAAGGCCCTGGAGGAGTCGGTGACTCACTCGGCATCCACGTACATGTTCAGGTCTTGAGTGGCCAGATCTGATCAGCTTCGCCGGCTTTCTGACCATCAGCGATGCCTTGGACTCTCACCTCTACTTCTGGTTCTTTCCTTCGCAGTCGGATCCCACCAAAGACCCCGTCATTCTCTGGCTGCAGGTACAGTACACATCGTCAGTTGGATGTGACGTCACGGACATGTCTGATCACCGTAGGGCGGCCCGGGCGCCACGTCGCTGTTCGGCTTGTTCAAGGAGAACGGACCCATCAAGGCGGGTCTGGACAAGGACAAGAAACCCACTGTTGAGCTGAACAGCTATTCCTGGTATGAAGTATATGAAGCACCTCGCTATCTACGGCAAGTGCTCGATTGTGACTTGAACGTGGATCCTCTCTGTGGTCAGGAATCGAAACGCCAGCCTGCTGTACATTGACAATCCTGTGGGCGCTGGGTTCAGCTACACGGGTAGCGACGCCGGCTACCCGAGATTCGTCAACGAGTCGTCGGACGACCTCTTCATCGCGTTGCAGCAGTTCTTCACCATCTGGCATGAATACGTTGACAGGTCAGGACAGGAGCTGGTGCTAGCCCCCAACAGGTCTTGTTCTCATGCCAGGAAGCGTGTGGTTTGCAGGGATTTCTACGTGTTCGGCGAGTCCTACGGCGGCAAGTACATCCCGGCGCTGTCGCATCGCATACTCAAGGCCAAGAGGGACCCAGACACCTTCGGAGGGCCCGTAGAAATCAACCTGGTGGGACTGGGCATTGGCAACGGATGGATGAGTCCCTTCGACCAGGTATTGCACTCATGTTCAACGACCCCGCGCTCATTCCCTCATGGAGAAGAGTTTTTCAGGGCAAGTACGCCAGCTACCTCTTTTACCACGGTCTCCTCGACGGAGCGCAGTACATGCACCTCCTGGCCCTGGAAGAAGCGCTTCTTTCGAAAGTATGACCTTAACAAAGTATGGCCTTGAGACAAACCTTTCTTCTCTGCTCTGACATTGCTATGGTTGTAATCGTGTCGCTGATTGTTGCTTTGCGTCGCTTTCACTCGAAAGCTTCTCTCTAAGCGATGACAAACGCTGTTCTCGGGTGTCGAAACAACACAGGATGCGGCCAAAGTAGCTTGCTTTAGCAAATGAGGAGGGCCTTTCTTGTTTTAGAGGGGCGTTGACATTTTTCAACAGAACCACCTTTGCTCATGACCAGAGGTGGCCAATGAAAAGTAGTCAACACTCAAAGTGCTCACTGCTGAGGCTGAGCATGAAATAGAAGAAGTTGCACGACAAAAGTAAAGTATTTGCACAGCCAGTCCAATCGTTAGCGCAGGGGGAACTTCGCTTTTTTGACTTGGGGAATGTACATTTCTGTGACTGCACTTGGAATGTATCGATAAGAAGCGCCAATGTCTGTCTGTCTCTGGCGGGGTTGGCGCTTCCACTGCTGGACCTCTCGTTTCCAAACTAAGTGAGCTCACACGACTCCTCCTGGGCCGTGGAATAGGGTGGATGGAGATGGACTTGGAGGCCATTCGGGGGCCCAAATCGGGGTCCAAAGGTGCATTGTCTACATACGGGCAGTGCTGCCAGGCTCTGACCCGGGAAATGTAGTACTTGACGTAAGTGATGTCGGTGGGGGTACAAAGGGCTCCCCACGCTGGCCTGACATCCTTTGAGGTGGAATCGGTCTCCCGGACATCAGTACTCGACGAGATACTTTATGGCTGCACATTTTGATGCTGGCTTGCTCAAAGCGCTGCTACCCCTTTAGGCCGACACACCATTTTCATGATGAAAGTGGCTGAAACTTTCTGGCGGTGCTCCCACCCACCCTCCAGTGCCACATGCCAGAGATGTCATCCTCCAGACCATTTCCAGACTTGCTACGTGCAAAAATCTCAAAAGCTTCATCACGGTCAAATGCCAAGTGAATGCACTCAACAGATCGCACTCATGCACCTTGTACACGTTTGTTTGGTCTGTCTTGAATAAGCCTGGGCTTTTGTTCTTTTGACCCATATTGGTCTTTTGGCAGTAGAAGGTCGACTTAGGCAACTTACATAACAAAAATGGCCGACAAGATGGAAGTGCTAAGGCTGCATTTTAGCCCAGTGTTAATTTATGAAGTGTGTTATCTTTGAATTCGGCCTTCTTTCATTGTTCTGGTGTTCGCTTTTCTTCTACTTGTGTTCGCCAAGCGGGCCCTGGACCAGCTGGAGCCATGGCTGCACCGGAAGTGTATGACATATACGCATACAACACAAGGGCAATATTTAAAAATATTACCGGGCCATTGAACTGTCGATTCCAGGCGGTGGTTGATATTGGCAAGTTGTGAAGAAGGACAATAATTAATATTGTAAACAATGATTTTCTAGTCATTTGGCACGAAATTCCCAGCCCATGGACATTTTGGCCAACACACCCTTTAGCTTTTTTGATTTGCAAGTAATGAAAACTGGGAATCTTTTACTTGAAGTGGATGATTAAAACTGTAATGGCTGCAAGAAGAGCTTGCTTTTTTCATCAATGTTCTTGCGGTACTTAAGAACTCCATACGAGTCCAGTTTTGAATCTTATCGGAGTCTTTTTCGAGGATACAAGTTTTCGCGGGTTCATTGCTTGTTTGGATAAGTCGTTCGTAAAGTTTTTCAGTCGGCAGTTTGATGAAGTCACGGCCACCGGGAACATCACGGTCGCCCTCGCCCTCGCCCTCGCAGGCAGACTGACCTCGGAAGCAACCTTACCAATCACTGCTCTGCTAATTCTATTAACTGATTTCTTTCTCTTGGCTAGTGTAATCATAACGTCATGAGCAGAATTTTATCTAAAACTCATTTTTGTCTTCTTTTTATTAAAGAAATTACACTTGTCTCATAGTTTGATCAACAATTCTCACCTGAAAACCTGAAGCATCTCATGATGGATAGCCTTAAGTTAATAAAAAGGCACAGGAAAAACTCCAGTCCATCATTGGGAATTTTTTTACAATTTAGCTATTGTTTAACCAAATCCTCTAAGACGTTGCTTAGAATGTTCGTCAAATTTGGTGCGAGATGAAATACCTCTCGGGTGGTGCGGCAACGCTGAAAACAACTTTTTTATCGCACATGTTTAAATTACTTAGACCGTTCTTATGAGATGAATCTCTATTTTTTTAGTCCCCTTCTTTTTTAAGAACTAAAACGTGTCTACGCAGAAGCACAGAACCCAAAACATTTAGACAGCGCTTTTGAAAGTGCATATCAATGGTGTGTTTTAAAAAGAATATCTACAACGCAGTAAGACTCTGCTTTCTGTGTTTGCTGTGCTTGCTTCTGAGAGTAAAGAAGAGAAGCTAATTCGGCTGCACCATGTCTGTCTGTCTGTGTCTGTGTGTGTGTATACGTCTTAGGTGCTCGTTCGACCCGGAATCCTAACAAGGAGTCGGGGGGGGGGGGGATAGTGGAGAAGACTTGAGTCATGGGCCAAGAATTCGATTCAGATTCATTAGACCTACTGGTATAGTGGGCCCATTTTGAGGCCTACTTTCGTCAATGAGGCCTCGCCAACAGAATGGCAATTGGACAGACAGAAAGTATAGCTGCTTCCGTATTCTCGTGCTGCGCAGCGAGCGAAGCGCATTGTATTGTTCTCTATTAGCCTCAGATTCACGAGTCGCAAATCCTCTTTGGCGAATCCCAGATTCGCATCGGAAATCTCATTTTGGCAGGGAGAAAAGACCCACAAAATTTGCTGTTATGAATGGCAAATCCTCCATTGTCATCCATTCTCCATCCCTATTCTCCAGACCATTTGTATGACGAACACAACCAAGCAGAAAAAAAGTTTTGTCTAGTCATTGCATCCGTGATACCTGCAGTGTACCTACGGACGGAGCTTTCTACGTATAAATCTATTACGGGGTGCGTCAGATGAGCGGAACACTTTGACAAGAAATCTTTCAGACACCTCAAGACGGCATCAAAAGACTTACTTGACACAGTTTATTTTACCCAGAATCGAAGGCTGCGTGTGAGGTCCGGTCTCACGGAGGCCCATGCAGCAGCCTTGACGGCGTCGGCTTTGCCGTGGCCAGTCAAACTCGCTGACTCGGCCACATGCAGCCAGATGCTGAACCCCCTCGAGGTTGGGAGACCCGGTTCCCTGGTTGAAGCCGAGCCACGACTTCTTGGTGAAGCACTTTCCTGCCTCGCCAGAGTGACAGTCGTCAACTAGATATTGACAAATTCGGCATTTAAAGGAAGCTCAGGCTCTGAACTTTCCGATAAGATGATTCCCAAGCTCATCCGCTAGCACGGTCGTGGAGTTGTCCGGTTCATCTGACGCACCCGGTGCATTCGCCCCACTCAAGCTTGGGACTGAGAGAGTGCGGAAGGACAACCGCTTCTGGAGGTGTGAGCAGTCCGGACACTTTCGCCTTAATGTTAAGTCTGTACGAGTGCAAAGCGCTGTCGTATGTTCATGTTCGCTCTATATCTGTGCTTTTTAGCTCTTGACAACGCGATGTCTTCTTCGCAACGAGGGTCCCCAGACACTGCTGCTCTCTGCCTACGTAGCCTGGAGTAAATGACCCATGTCTAACTGCTAACTTTAGGGTACTTTCCTGTAAAAAAAAAGAAAAAAAAACTTTGGAAGCAGTTAGGCCTATTTCCCTTAATCTTCCTAAGGACATTTTCAGTCTCGGCTCTTCCTGAAGTTAACCAAGTTATCCAATATTAGATTGGCCAAAAGCAGTGGTTTGATTCTTGGATGGCATCCGACAACCAGCTTCACTTCATGCTTCAGTCGCTCAACTACAGCTCACTGTACGACCTCACCCAGGGGCAGTACAAACCTGACACCATGGACTTCTGGTAAGTGATGAGAGACTGATGATAATGGCAACCCTTGGCTCTTGCGACCTCGCATCGTCCAGGTACTACATGCAACAGCCTCATGTCAGGAACGCCATGAACCTAGGCAACCGCAGCATGTCGGATGGCCTCGAGATCTACAAGGCCATGATCGAGGATACCATGCAAGACGTAAAGAAAGAGCTGGCAGAGGCTCTCGACAACTTTAAAGTATTCGTTGTTATCCCACACGAGATGTTCTTCAGAGTGCAGTGAACGAATCTGTGCGCTTAGGTTCTCATCTACCACGGCGCCCTGGACATCATCTGCCACTTCCCCGGGGCCCAGGAGATGCTGGCGAGGCTGAACTGGACCGGCAGGGACGAGTTCCATCTCAGCGAGAGGAGAGCAGTGTGGCTATACAACGAAGTAAAGCATACAGTGCGTCAACATGGTGCTGTATGACGACATCCTCTCATTGCTGTAGGAGACCGGGCAGCGCGAACTCTCCGGCTACGTGAAGGGCCACCCCCACTTCCAGTTCATGCTCCTGCGAAACGCGGGTCACTCGGCGCCCATGAATAAGCCGCAGTGGGCGCTCAGGATGGTGGAGAACTTCATCAATGGAACTCTCTGAGTGAGAGGACAACGAAAAGTTGGAATCTACTGCATTAACTTAGGTGTTGTCAACTTGACCACGCTCGGGAACAACACGAGGCTGCGTTCCAACAGCTGGTGAATCGTAGCTGTGCTTGACGAGCGTCTCTTTATTCTAGAGCCAATGATTGAATCCCGCATATATCAAGAGGAGCGCAGAGCACAGAAATGCGCATGACTTGGATGGGAGACTTTGTAACATACGAGTACTGCTGACTTGGGGATTTGAAAGATATTAAGAAATGGCATTATTGTTGCTGTAGGCATGGATGTATTGGTACAGTATGGTACTTTAAGTTGCAGCCTCACGAAGAGAGGAACGTAATGTAAACGGATATATTACATATTCTCATGAAGGTCTCTGCGCAATTTTCTTGTTTCATGAAGCGACAGGACTTAGAATGCAAGTAGATCCGCATACTGCGGATACCTTTGCAGCAGAAATAAGAACGGGAGCTCTAACATGAATTTAGCGAGAAAAAAAGATAGATACTTTAAGCCAGGGCTGACCGAGTTGAGCAACAAAGAAGTTGAGCGATGTCTTCAAGGCTTTCACCGCCTCCTGTTGCGGTAGAAGGGCACAGAGAGCATTTGACGGGTTTAACGTCAGCAAGATCTGAAGACCTGACTTTACACTCCCTTTCTTCCAGACTTCAAACAAGACTTTTTCCTCCTTTGTGCCTCTGCTCACTCCATCCCTGTTAACCACGGACCCGCCCGCGTTGGCCGTCACCTCATTTGAGGACTGCTCAAGGCAGACAAGACCCGACTGCTGTCGTCCATGGGTACCCCATGTTCATCGTGACAGAGTTGTCCATGTCCACAAACAGCAGTGGTGTCAATTCTCTCTCTCCACCCTGTACGCATACCTGATGCAGACACCCGCTCACCCTGTTACTGCCTGCTCTCGACGTCCATGCTGAACGCGTAGCATCCCTAGTCCTTGGAACAGCAGCCAGCTCATCCTGGAAATTTGAATCGACTTTGGCCCTTACACCCGTGTAGATTCGCCCTTTGCGTGGTCCTGAGGCTGCTCTTGCCAAGGACGTGGGCGAGCGAGGGGGGCCTCAGCGACCTCGCCAGAACCACGGCAGGGACGTGCGCGACGCCGGCGACCACGGGACGCTCCCTGCATCGTCACTTCGACTATATGCAAGATTAGGAAGAAAGTCTCTGTCGCTCGTGCTGACGTCGTGTGTTACGTGCACGCTGAGAGTACGAATGGTGCTTATGGTGAGCAGCTCTTGGTGAGTGCACCGTAAGAAAAAAAATCTTAAGACTAAGACTGGCATGGATGATCTCTGTCAACATTTTCAAGACTCGTTCGTTGCCTTCAGGCAAGAGTAGAGGAAAACAGATGTGGTTTCCACGGCAACACACACAATCGAAGTGTAGTCCAGGCCCACCCCAGCTGTTAGGCCTCTCTCTAGAGGCCTAATTACGTCCGTACTCTTGTTTTTGGTCTCGTTGGCGTGTCCTCATCACAGTTGTTGTCTTGTCCAGCAACATCTCCCAGACTTTCCCGCAGCATCTGTCATCTCGAAGGACTTCGCCACGGTAGTGTCGCTACCGTGGTGTCTGTCCGCCACCCGTTTGGCTTTCTTCTCCACGATCACGTTCTCAGTCGCCTCTTGGACGTCCAGGAGAGCGGACGTGCCCACCTTGTGCCGCACCGCCTTGACCCTGTCGTTACTCCTGATCCAGGGGAATTTCCCATTTGGCCCAGCTGTCAACAGTCGCAGTTTTTCCCCCAGTGGAAGTTGACGTTGAGAAAGCGAATGCGACGTCCTGGTATCATTTGGTCACTGCTTTTTGTGTCGCCGATTCAATTCTAGCTCAGTTCAAGTACTGCTCGGTTGTGACTGCTGTATTTCAATGATTATCTCCAGGCTCTCAGGGGAAATCTGCAGGCGAAATGATGTATGCATATTCAGTCTTATCCCGAAGAATTAGAAAGCAACAAAAAAGATGGAGGCTCTGACGAAAGACAGCTTACATACGAAACTCGCATAAATCTTCCAGCTCCTGAGAAAGTAACGTTGCCTGTGTGCACTGCTTTACATCCAAGACTTCTCTGCACAACTCGTTAGTGACGGCACCTCCCGCTGCACGCGTTGCTCAGGGAGGCTCTTAATTCTTGTTTCAACCTTTTAAAGTTGATTTCTGAAGATATCATTTGTGCACATAGGAGAGTGCGTCTTCCTCCTTTGGATTTTGCACTTGCTCCTCTATCTTGACCGAGGTTGATCCGGTTTCCGGCAGCCTCCACTGAGGTTGTCTCTGCCTCAACTGCTCCAGAAGTTATGGTCCAACCCTACTGTGCTGATATCGTCCGCGGGCTGTAACATTCAGGCTAATGAACTTTTGTTATCTTGAACATCTGCAACCGTCCTAGAACAAAAACTCTCCAATGTGCACAGAAGTGGCCTAAGTCAACAAGAGCCGCCCTGTACGTGGTGAAACCTTGTCATTCGTAGCTCTCATTGTTAGTCGAATTGTGCCAACGTCGTGGAATGTCCTACTGCGTGAAGCAGGGGAAGCTGAGCCGCTGCAACTTCTTGGAGCTGTACACGAGGCCTTGGGTGGGCCTGTCAAGGCGAGGCCTCCCCATGGGAACTTTCGCCCTCTTTCTCACAGTCGCAACTTTCGAGCCACTTAGCAAAAAATGGGGCGATCCCACAACTCGCGAGTCCAATGGGTGGAGGTCTTGGCGTTCGCGCGGTGGTGGGCGAAGAAGCTGACGACTTCTTGCTTGTCTCTCCGTTATGAATAAACGTACAACAAAAGTTGGTGAAGTAATTTCACGGTCTCCTGACTTTCGCTGCCTGCCCTGAACTTGAACGTGACACTTTCCGCTCCCTGCTGAAGAAGATTGGGAGGAAGCATCTGCTGAAGTTCAGTGTGTAACTCTACTGGTTGAATGAGCTCATCTCTGCGTCATAGGAGACGCTTCACGAGATCTCGCTTATATCTTATGTGTGCTGCTGCCACTAACTACAATCTCCTTGATACATTAATAATAAAAAAGCTCCTCGCAGATGGGCGAGCTTAAGCTGTATACGCATATGACTTTATGCAGATATGAGTACGTTATTTCTCCTTCTCTCAGTCCCGACGCCGCTCGGCACCCACGACAACTCTGAGTTCTTGACGGCTGCAGTCCTGCGCTTGACGAGCGTCCGCCCTCTGGTGGAGTTGTTCGGCACCTTTGAGTTGGGCTTGGACTTGGTGGGAGGCACCAGGGCAGTGGTGAGCGTTGGTGGTCTCAGAAGGCAGAGTCACTGTAGCGATTCAGGCTAGTATTGCAGGTTTGGGCCTGTGGGCTCACGGGCTCGACCCCAATCCATCCCTAGTCTAGTGTGAGTAAGCGGCTGTCCTAGGTCCATCGATATGACGCCCGGCACGCACAATATGCTCGACTGGCGTCCTTGTGTTTGGTGTCTCAACAAAGTTGCTTGGATTAGGGTCTCGAGATTGCTCTATCACCTCAGGCATCTCAGTGTTGTCTACTGTCTCCCCTATGTCTGCAGTGACTGCAGATGATTCCTCGAGATGATTGTGCAGTTCCTTGATACTGGCACTCGGTTCATATGCCTGAGGGCGAAAGAGGAAACACTGCGGCAAAACCAATCCCCTTAACTCAATTCTGCCACTATGGGTGAGCAGACTCGTAGCAGGACGTGGACGACGGCCATTTCTTGCCCAAGAGTTCAAGAGTTCTCGTCTCTTATCTCTGTCACAATACAATGGGGAGAAAAGAAAGCCTAAGAAGGCGAATGCCAGTCGGTGCTGCCACAGGAGCCGGTCACCACCTCGCCGGACCTGATGGCGGTTGCCATCAGAACAATCGTCGATGAAGATTGAGGGGATCGACTTCATGATGACTTCCGCCCTTGCACACCCACTGCCATGCGGAAGTGAATGCTTGCCTTCTGGGCAAAGAAGTACTACTAACTTGCTTCTCATTTGAAGAACTTCATTTCTATTTTCATACTAGATAGAGTATGGTTCAATCAAATATTTTGAAACAAGTGTTTTAATGTCGCTCTGTTCAACATGATCACATCGTATGATAAAATTTTCATATATTGACAAGAACGCCTTCCTACCCATGGCCCCCGGGAAGGTCCCTCGGCCCACCACCTTGACAGGCACAGAGTTGCCAGGCACCATTTTGGGTGGACCTCTTGCAGTGTGAATCTTACTTTCTGCGTCACTCGCAACTGCCGATGAGTGTGCACTTTGAAAAAAATCACCCTTAGGGACCCAACCCAACTGTCTGCCCACGGACGACTTAGGCGGCGCTCACCTCCGCACGGCAGTGGACGTACGTAGATCGCCCAGTGAATGACTCAAGTACCGGATATTTCTTGTCCTTTGTCCAACAGTCCTTAAAGGACTGATAATCCTTCCAACGTCTGCGGAACTGTTCACCAGATCATCAAGCGTCCACGAGCCTCCATTGACATTGAGCTAGGGTCCAACGTCTGCGTCTGGGTCTCCTCCAACGTAGTACCGTAATTATTCCTCTGAGTACGCCGCTAATGCAAATATATTCCAGTGTATTTTCAAAGAGGATTCTTTAGAGAGCGTACAATCTTAGATAGTACTTTTTCGGACTTCAGAGCCTGAGCGGAAGCAACGTAACCCGACACTTTCGTTTCGAAGAACACGGTCGCCCGATGACAAGGAAAGTGACAACTGGATGCAAAGAATTCTTAAGAGACATCACAACCTTAGTTAGCACACTTTTGGATTAGAGAAACACATGGCAAAAAGGATACTAATGACGAAACTGACAAGTGACAACTGGTACCCTCAAACAAGTGAGACGTCAGTTACCCTAGGTGGAGGTAATCTTAAAGGTCTCGTCTGGCGAACGAGAAACAGGGGATGGAAGCTATCGTGTTACATAACGTTGCATCTTTCATATGTACATTGCATACGTGTGACCTTTCTACTTACAAAACTCAAACTCTCAAAGGAGCTTTCTCAGTCAGATGTGGCGAAACACCACGATGACGGCGGTGACGACGGCAGACGCTACGTTCCAACAGCTCAAATGGCGGGCAGCATGCGAAGCAGCAGCCGCACGAAGTGCGGTATGCGCGGCGAGGTCAAACGATTCCCTAATGAGTGAATGCAAAATTTTGACCTTTGCCAGCCGCATCACGCGTCCTTTCCTTGAGATGGAGGACGAATAGCTATCCCGTGCCTTCCGTGCCTTGACCTGTGTCTTGGGACTACTGTCCAGCTCCTTGAGGGCACTGTCCTGTGTCTTGAGACTACCGTGCAGCTCCTCGAGGGCACTGTCGTGTTCCTGGAGAGCATTGTCCAGCTCCTGGAGAGCAACATCCTGTTCCTGGAGAGCAACATCCTGTTCCTGGAGAGCAACATCC
>JAAUXU010150073.1_pt1 | contig 54875 bp, 64 predicted proteins | sample 7278151 | NCBI WGS metagenome assembly JAAUXU01 (sample SAMN14350113, study PRJNA611818) | marine sediment metagenome | isolation source: surface marine sediment (1.8m) | place: French Polynesia: Moorea | collected 2018-08
CATACTACTTTTAAGATCTAGCTCTAACGTTACTACAGTTTTCAGACCTCTCTGAGTGTTCTAAGTGCTCTGTGTGTGGATATTCATGGCCGTATCCAATCGTTCTCTCAACACACAAGAAATTTCGTGCCTTCTTCGGAGAACAACACGAATTGCATCATTATTCCTCGCTTGTGATGTTGTACGAAGACTTTTGCACGGCACTGTAGGTAGTCATGTAGGTCAGTATAAAGACATTCTTCAAAGTGAAACGTTTGGCGAGAATGCTGAGTTGATCATACAACAACCGTCAAGATGTGAAATTGTCCACCTGCGATTCACACAGTGTCAGTTTGCCAATTCGCAAAAGATCTTCACAATCATTGACATGAGATGCAAAAAGGAGTTCTCATGCGTAGCGCCCTTCAATGGGATCCAGAAATGCTGTTTGGTGATTTTCCAGCAGTCCAACCGCTTTTCTGCTCGATTGACAAATCTTCAACCCCATGATTGTGACCAAGGGCACTGCTCTAATCCAAAATGGCGTCTAGTGTGCAATGCACCAATGGATTATTTAATTCTGCGTACGATCTTTCCCATTGAGGATGATACTCCATCATTGTACGTAGTAACTGTTCGTGACTCACCTTCTAAACTTGCACGAAATTTCTCCCTCCCCTCCCCCCCAGTTGAAGCACTTGAAATTTATTGTCCTTTCCTGGGAAATGCTCGTGCGCAGCTCTCATGTTGCAAACTGAGGCCAGTCAGGCCAAACCCTGCTCTTAGGTGCTAGCTTGCCCTGCCCGCCCGCCGCTTCAAGCCGGTTCTTCTGCAAGTACAAGGCCGGCGATCATAAACAGAGAAACGTTCTCCTACAGCTTTCCTGTGGCGACTTGCGAAGTGAGGCACACCCCTCTCCTTGGTGTAGAGTGTGCATGTGCTGGTTTGCCTTGCCCACCAACCTCTTCAGGCCAGTTCTTCTGGAAGTACAAGGCTTATACATAACATTGGCTTCAAAATAAACAGTGAAACAATGGGAAATCAGAGATTTTCTCCAACGATTTATTGGTCACGTTTCTTACGGCTCACACGAATTGTACGTGAGCGTATTGGTCAAAGAAAATAAAGGAGGGCAAAGGTGAACGAAGCTGTTGAACTTAGGGATTGTAGAAGGGAGAGATGCGACAACGGTAGGCGGCAACACCTGACTCTCTCTTTGTAGTGCTCACTTGTGCAGCGCAAATTCTGTCCAAAAAGTTTGAGTTTTGTTTACTTTTCATTCCCTATTCACTCACCACGCTCCGGACTGGGCTGTCCAGAGCTGGCGAGACCTATTTTTACTCTGAATTCGAGTGTCATCAACACTGGATGACTCTCTATATCACCGTAGTCACCAGGTTTATGTACTGTGACGTTATTGTGAACACGCTTCTTGGACAGAATGTAGTTCCCATGCCAATATAGGTGGCGCTGTGTGACGCATCTGTCCCTTCTACAATCCCTAGCTATGGGCACGTCCCAAGGACGTGTCCTTCTCCAGAGTCAGGACCGGGTCTATTTATTAAGAGGCCGTTCCTTCTTACTGGAGCCATCAGTTTACTCTCTCTGTCACACAAGTTAAGTAATCAGTGTGTTCTCAATGAACTCCCAAGAGAGACTGCCTGTCTCTCTCCTCTCTTCCCTTGAGCCGGCCAGCTCCGCTGCTGCCATGCCCGGTCAGCACCTCCTCTGTCCTAGAGGAAGAGAGGATGTGCGCTCTGACTGGGAGCGCCCTCTGGTGGCCACAGCCCTAATGTACAGACTACGTCTATAGTGTACTACTGCATACAAGCTACGCACATGCCTAGTGGCGGTTTATGTCCTATTGGTACATCGGTATCCTATACTGTGGTGTGGCGTCCATGTATACCTAAGATTACAATCTACATTAATACAAAGGCCGCATGCTTCACGTCCCCCTCAAGGGCTCAGCCTGATCGCATGAACAGTGCGCCTCTTGTTGAAGGTACAGCCCAGGCCTGTGAGCAGGTGACTCGCTTCGAAGGGGGTTCGTCTAGCTGGTCCAGCTGGTCATGTAGCGCCCTCCAAGCGCACGTGGGTGGTTCCTGTACCCTCGGCATCGTAGTCAGCCCGCGTAGGTCATCATCCTTGGGGTCATCCTCGATCGAGGTTCCTGGGACCCTCCCCATGGCCAGGTCAGCCCAGATACGTCATAAAATAGTCACGGGGATGATGATCAGGGTCATCGCAATTCCCAGGGCCGCTGGGACCAGCCACACGCCGAATCCTTTCATCTGGTAGGCCAGATAGATTCTTGCCAGACATCCCTCTAACCCCTCTAGGGTGGCCAGACACATTCCTAACCCAGCTATCCACGGCCAAGGTCTACTGATTACTGGAATTAAAAATGAGACTTCAGTTAAGAAGTCTTGTTCCATTGCCCTCAGGGCTTGGTCAGAGATGCTGGGTCCGAAGATCCAGACACCATTGCTGTCCCTATGCCCGTGTCGGAGTTAGCTACAGCCTGCACCTCTCAGGAGTGCAGGATGAGTTCTGCCAAACAGTGTTGCTCCAGTTGGTCCCCAGATATGATCCCTCCCGACAACCCCATGTTGAAGTCCTCTTGGTCCATCTGGTATGGTCCTGGCGTGAGCTGTCTGGGGTTGGTTGCACGGATCTCGACTTCCGGGTGAGCACAGAACCATACCCCGTCCACGAACCATCTGACGGGGGCTATCAGGTCACAGGGAACTATTGTGGCGTAGTCGGACAGGACCCTGGTGATGGGATCTGGAAACTTCAAAGTTCTGTTACTTTTTCCTAGCCATACGGGAATCTCCTGGGTGCAATTGTGGTGTTCGGCCTGCGCAGTGTCCAGGGGTTTGCACTTGTAGATGCATGCTACCGCCCCCAACTAGGTAACCCTGTGCCCTGGTCCTAAAAGGGAATGTATGGCATATCTATTCTGCCCCCCGGCTAGTGTGGTTAGTGTGTTTTCCAACATTTTTCATTCTTTTTCACATATCTTATGGTGGATGGTGGCAAAGCTCCTGTATATCCTAAGGTTGGTGGCCAAGTGGGTGTATCCTAATTGGGTTTGCTGGGCTATGAGGTGTACAGGAAAATCTGTCTGCCATTTTACTTCCCGTAGGGTCTGATTGTCGTTTATGAAGCAGACTATGAGGCTGGCCACTTGGGTGGCGTGGCACCTTCGCCTGCATACATCTGGGTATCTCAGCACTAGCCCTGCATATTTCGCTTCTTTGATTCCGGCTGCTTCTCCTACCTCGTGGTCTAACATGATGATTGAATTTCCTAGCAGCACTGGTCCCCCTTTGTCCTTGCGTTCCTTATGCTTGAAAAGTCTTACCTTCCCTAGGTAGACCTGGGAGAATGTGTCTGTGCAATTTGCAGGGGTGGCATCCCAAATTACGGTCCCTAGCTGGTTGTCCTGTAGGAACCTGTCAGAAAATCGGCCCCTTACTCCTCCCCCTATTATGATAGTGTCTACTAGGCTACGGTGTTGGGCCTTGATGGTCTTTGCCATGATCTCATATGTAGTTTGTTCGTAGGATTTTGAGTAGTGCTGGCCTCCTGCTACAAAGTTGGCGTGTTCTCACTCCCCATTCCTTTCGTGAAGACGGTGGTGGTCAAAAGCCCGCTAGGTCTAATACTGAGGGTCTTTTCCTCCCCTTTCCTTCCCAGTTTGATCTGTCTTGTCTCTATCAACGTTCTACAGTCCTCTTTAGTTACTGCTAATGTGTTTCTCCATTCTACCATGTGTGATCTGTAGGTGATGCTGGTGAACCCGCATCTAGTCACTCTCACTGTCCTTTTTACTAGGCATTGGTAGGCTGTCACATGGGCTTCCTCTTGGGATTGGAGGACTTGGACCGTCTCTATTCTTGGTGCTTCGTAGTCCTTCTCCAGATCGGGGCAGCTCTCTGACTTCAGCATTGAAACCACTTGGTATGTTAGTGTTCAGTCCTTCACAGCCATAGACCTGAAGTCCCAGGGCCTCCTGCCTGGCTAAGGCGATGGTGATGAGGATGGCTAGTCTCCATCTCCCGTCTGTTTGCCCACGGCGACTTATTGTGCGCATCTGGAAATATCAGTAAAATTTTCCAATTTTTGTTGCTGGGTGCGTGCCCCCCAAATTTTCTTATACTTGGCAATGCCACTACGGTCGGTGTCTACAAATCTTTGTCGGAGGCTCCATCTTCTGGATCCGGCACATAATCTGGGTCTGGACCGGATGGTTCCTGGTAGTCGGAAGAACTGGAAGTGGATGAAGCCGGGAGTGTGGTGTTGTCGGCTTCACTATTGGTTTTGTTGAGGGTGTCATATCCTGGCAAGGCAACATCGTACTCACTGAGGTTCTCGATACTGACACTGATGTTTGGCATGTTCGGTTGGGTTTGTGGTGGGGATGTGCTAGTGGCCCCCTGGGGTTGGGTCTGTGCTCGTTGAGCTGTTTGGCAGGGAGTTACATGTCCAGGGGGTGCAAGTCGTGGTCCCGTGGCTGTGGGAGTGGGCGGTGGGACTTTTGGGGTTGGTGTGTTTCTAGTGTGGGGTCTAATGGGTGGTATTTCCGTGGGTGTATGCCATTCTCCGGGTAAGAACCCACCTACTGGTGTGGAGTGAACCTCCCCCCTGACTGGTCTTTCCGGGGTGTTTCCCCATGCTTTGCCCCTGCCTGGGTTGTGGTAGTGCCTGTAATAATTTATCATATCTGCGGGCATGGGGGTTAGTTTTACTTGAGGTTTGCTGTCAAGTCCTGGGTCGGCCCTGGGGTCCCTAGTTCTAGCGTCCAGGGTCAGCCCTCTCTTTCTGTTCTCTTTAGCTGCTTGCGCTCTAGTTCTAGGGGGTGTGGTTGGGGGCGCTGAGCGCTTGACCTTCTGTGGGTGCGGCATCGGAGCTCTGGGGGCTGGTCTCGGCAGTGCAGTCGCTGGGGGTGACCCTTCCCCTGGTCGTATTATATGCCAAGCGGTGGCAGCTCTGAGTGGTATGGATGGTTGGGCCTGGGGTGACTGTTGGGACCCAGGGTCGTCGTCTGAATCATCGTCAGACTCTTTTTCCTCTTTCTTATGCTCCTTGAACCCTTTTCGTGTCCTAGTGTCAGGGGCGTTGTTTGTCCCACTTTCTACTCTTAGGGGAATTGTTTCTGCAAATTCGTCCTCGCTCATCTCTATGTCTAACCAGGTGATATCAAAGGAATGCAAAAAGTATTTTTTTCCTAACGAATTCCAGATTTTTTCAAGGCCAATGAAAATGGCTTAACTTAATGCTGAATGTTGGACAAGTTCTTCGTGTCCAGACTTCCCGACGTCTCCATGATGTCTTCGGTCAAAACAGTTAATTTCAGTACACGTTCATACTTCTTCAGTCCGGAGAACATTTCACTTGTGCTACGCATGTGGGTGCTAAAGTACTGTATGTCTCTAAGAACAGCAGTGCCCATCTGCACAAATCTGATCTTGATCTGTCTGCGGTTCGACCTGTTGCTGTCGAGCGAAGTCTCAGCAACCTCTGTGTCGAAGGATGTAAACAAACAGTACAACAAGACAGAGAGAGTGAGCGACGACAGAGAAATGGCCTCGCAGGCTGCTCTCCCCGGCGCCCTCTGCGACTACTCCGAGAGCAGCCACGATGAAGACGACGACGACGATGGTGACAACGACGACGAGGCCGATGACGACGACAAGGGGAAGGGGGAGGAAGAAGAAGGAAGCGGCGTTCTCCGGGAAGGTGTACCAAGAAAGACGGGAGGCAGTCCAAGGAAAAAGCGACGTAGGAGGAGCCGCGACGCCGAAGACGACCTCCTGCGGGGCCTCCCACTAGACAGCGACGGGAATCTGAATGCAGAGGCACTCTTTGGTGTCGACTTTGACGCTATCGGTGCTCTCGAGCAGAGACTCGCCGCCATCTTGCCCGGATTCGCTCAGGAAGAGACTAGACAAGCACCGAAGGCGGTGTCGGCGACAGAGCAGGAATATCACGCTAGCGAGTTCGAGTTGAGGCCCAGCTTTAGACGACCTCCGAGAATGCCAGAGCAGCATCAGTCTGGAGAACAGCTGGAGAAGGCCGAAGACGTTGTGGATGAAAACCTTTCAGGCGGCGATAGCGATGCGTTGTTCCCCAAGCCAAGGCCTCGCAATCGAAAGTTCATCTTTAAGCCGTTTCGCCGACTCTCCGACGGCAGATTGGAGCACGACGAGGACGGCACCGCCGTGGACGTCGTCATCCCGGAGCAGCTGGCGGCTAGCTTTGGTTTGTACCTGTGGCCCGCATCCCCTGTGCTCAGTTGGTACGTGTGGCTTCACCAGAAAGAGTTCGTTGGAAAAAATGTACTTGAGTTGGGTGCCGGTACTTCACTCCCTGGTCTTCTCTGTGCCAAAGTAGGTGCTGCCCGAGTGTGGCTGGCGGATGTTGCCACTGACAAGGACGTTCTGGACAACTGCAGAGAGGCAGTGAGGCTGAACGCATTGCAGGACAGAGTTGAGGTGGCTGGGGTCACGTGGGGACGGTTCGATCCTGACATTTTTCGTCTTGGTGACCAGCACCTGGACTACATTCTTGGCTCCGACCTGTTCTTCGACCCAGGAGTGTTTGAGCCGCTCAGTGTGACACTAAGCTTCCTGCTGGAGAGAAACCCACAGGCAAGAGCGCTGATCTCAGTACAAGACCGGAGTGGAGACTGGTCAGTCGAGGAGCACTTGGTGAAGTGGGGCCTGAAGGGGTCCCTGATCTACCCGAGGGAGTTCCTGCGCGGCACAGGGATTGACGAGGGTGACCTCACAGGGAAACACACAATCTTTATCTTGGAGATATCCCGTCGGTGTTAAGACTGTTGGGAGGCCTAAAGTCTGACTCACTCGACAAGCAACAATGTAACTTATGTGCACGTACAATAACGTAAGTTAACACGATCCGTGCATTTATCGAAGAAGCATTTTTCGAACACGAAGTTATTGCAATCCGGAAGGGAGCAGAGACGTCGAGGAAGGCTCTGGACCAAGGTCTTGGTTGTACCCTGGAGGAGAAGGAGCAAGTCTTGCTGAGTCAGGAGATCTGTTCTAGATGGAATAAGTGTGGGATGGCGAAGAGCAAGGAGAAGAAGACTGTGATGAAGAAGTGAAGATGAGTGCAGGGTCGGAGGAAGAGGGAGAAGAAGGGGACTCTCTTGCCGAATCGATTGTCCGAAGTAGCCAAAGGTCGAGTCATGAAGCGTACTTATAGGGAAAGGTCATGGAGATCCTCATCCAGCTGCAGAAAGATGCTTCCGAGGTCAAGATTGCCTCTTGACTAGTCGTGGTCTTAGTGCAAGAGTGCCTTCGAGCTTCCCTACGGACATTCAGTCTAGCGGGCTTGAGAATCAGTCAGTGACCTCATGGACCACCTGCGCGAGCTCCATTCTTCAGCCTTTTGTCGTAGCAAGGGTCGTAGGTCGTGAAGGAGAAAGAGGAATCTTCCTCCCAGCCGATGAAGCTGTCCCATTGCTATTCCTCGATGGTTACAAGGAATTTTGCTGCACCAAGATGCCGCCATCCACAAGTGGAGAGATCGCAGCCAAGCTTGCTCAAGGGAGCGTGAACAGGAAGAAGGCGTTCTCCGTGCTGGAGACCTCCACGCTCAAGCAGATTCAGTTTGTGCCGGCAGACAAATCTCACCTGGTGGACAGGATGCAGGTGAAGTAGTCACTACAAAGGGCCGGTCATGGAGCAGAAACAAGGAAGGACGAACTAAAAGGAGGAGGTCAGGAAATCTTTGGCGATGACGTCCACCACCGACTTCTCCGCAAACTGATTGAGCCCAAGACGTATCCTTCGCTGCTGGCTCCAAGTCCAGAGATTGTGATCCAAGGTCAGGAAGAGCACTGTTGGCCAGCAAAGTCGAAGTGCTGGCTATGACATCCACCAGAAGAACTTCATGAGGTCCAAGCAGAAGATCGGGTGGAGCGACGGCGTGAAGAACGTTCTCTTCCTTGTTTGGGCGTGCAGTTACCATAATACACTGTATAACATGTCCTCATATCATAAGTTTACAACGAATTGATCCCTTAGTCGTCACCGCGGTCGTTGTTTTTTTTCTCGCCCTTATTTCAAATTTGGGGAAACCTAGTTTGGAAACCTTGGTTTGTGTGTCTTGAGCACAATCTTCATGTCGGTCCCGGTCGTTCGTCGCTTCCCTCTGGGAGGCCTCCGACCGGGCGTCGAGGGCGTCCTCGTTGTTGCTGTCGTCATCGCTAAGAGCGAGTCTAGAACATTCCGCACTCGCCGAGATGGAGCGGAGAAGATCGTCGCGAGGATGACTGGTGAGAGGAGGAAACACTGCGACCTTGTTCTGCTTCAAGCTCGCCTCTGCTGGACCTTTTTTTCCAGTCCGTGACTCGCCCGACGACTTCGCCAACGTGACTCTGTGGCTGGAGCGGGATACGGCCGACGAATACGACTCGTTGTATCATGTGGGTGACGTGGTCCAGCTTTCGAACCCCAAAGTGGTGGCGAAAGACCCTTCGGACCCGCAGGAGAGGAATGTCCTACTTTGAAAAACTCTCTGGGCAGGTGAAGGGATGAAGTGACTTTGAACTTCTCTCCTTGTTTCAGGTTTGTGCCGCAGGTCTCGAGCAATGTGTCTCTGATTGTGTCGGCGCCGCAGTCTCGCCTGTTCAAGTACGACCCCAGTTACAGCGGCGGCTTGTCTGACCTCATCCACATCCCCACTAAGAGCACGGCAAACTTCTGCACTCTATCGGACGTTTCGGCCAATCTAGGCCTGCAGGAGGGAGACTACGTGGACGTGCTAGCGGCCGTCGCTTCAGTGAGCCCGATCAGAACCTTTCGAGATCAGGTTAAGGGCACCCGCCAGGTACGCGAGGTAGGTCTATTCGACCAGTCTGGAGGCGCAGTCACGATGAAGCTTTGGGGGGCCGACATGGTTGAGATGGCGGACTGGTGGATCCCGAGAAAAGATGTTCTCTTTCTAGCTGACGTCAGAATTGACTTTGACAAGTTCAGGTCAGTTAAGAACTGATTCTACTATTTGTCCCGTCACTCAGCATTTGTCTTTAACCTCAGGAACACTAGAGTGATCACTGCCACCACAAGGACGATCGTGACTCCCAATCCGCAGTCCGCAGAAGTTGACCAACTCGTTCGATTCGCCGTGACCGCTGACATCCCTTTACATGTGCAAGGGGACAGGCAGACGTTTGATTACTTGTCAGTGAAGCGTGTGGCCAGCGTAGCCACGGTGCTGAACGTCTTGGAGCAACAGGGCGCGATTGCTGAAGACGCGACCAGCATTCAGCTCGCGGTCATCATCTATGGATTCATCACCAAGTTCGATCTGGACGGTGACATCTCGAGGTGAACTGTTCAAGCTTGCATCTGGTCAATTGGCTGGCAGAGAAGCTGTTCTTCTAGATTGGTCTCTGTGCGGTGCTCTGAGTGCAGCTTCCTCATCCCCGGGATCTCGTCTCTGTGCACCAACCCGGTCTGCAGAGCCTTTGACGACAAAGACTTTGTTCAGGCAAAGTCTTGCAGATTCAACCTGAGAATGGACATATCGGACTTCACTGGATCCCTCCCCAACTGCAGGATCGACTGTAAGGTTGACATAAGGAAGCTCTTTTTTGCATGGCCAGAATGTAACACGAGTCGTCATTGGATAGCTGGTACAATCGAGCGTTTGGTGGAGCCGTTAGACAAATTTTGCCAGATGACTTCCGACGAGAGAACAAACCTCAAGTGGCTGTCGCTGCTTGAACCGGTCAAGATCTGGGTGGTGGTGAAACGTCAGGTGGCTGCAGGCGCGCCGCCAGTGGTCGTGGTCGTCAACTGGATGAAGGTTTCCATGGAGGAAGTGGCCTCAAAGGCTGCGTTGCCTCCAGGACAGTAAATGCTTTCATCACAACTGGATTCAACATGTGTTGTTCTTAAATTCGTTTCCTGTGACCCTTAAATCACCTTTGCCAATGCCAATGTGATGTCACTGGATCTAAGGATCTGGTGTCTAAGGACAGGAACAATGGTGAAGCCTTTATCATCAGCTGATGTAACGTACTTGTACGTCGAAAACTACATATTTGCTATACTACACAATAACGAAGCCCATAATTCTCTTGACCGATGTTTATATTCCGTTTTCACTCATCCACGAGATAGCAATAGTTCTATTGCGACTTCCTGCTCTCCCTCATGGATGCGGACCTCCTCCTCTTAAGCTCCTTCGCCTCCTTCTGCCTCTGCGCCAAGATCTTTGCATACTCAGCGGCCGCCTGACGGTTCTTCTCTGCGCGGCGGCGCTTCAGGGCGACGCGGTGGCGCTTGCGCTGCAGCATGACCGGCGTCACAAGGCGCTGGATCTTGGGTGCCTTGAACTTCTGCTTCTGCTCTTTGCCCTCCTTGGGCTGCAGTGGCCGCTTGATGACATACTGGCAGACGTTGTCTTCCTTGGCCAAGTTGAACAGCTTCCTGATCTTGGAGGCACGCTTGGGTCCCAGGCGGCGCGGGATGGTGTTGTCGGTGAGACCGGGGATCTCCTTCTCACCCTTCTTGACAATGATCATGCTGAGCACCGACAGATTGCCATCGACGATGCAGCCACGCACGCTCTTACGCTTGCGCTCGCCCTTGCGCCTCTGGCGGTAGCAAGAGTGGCCCTTGCTCAGCAGGAGGCGCACGCGACCCTGCGTCAGCACGCCCTGCTTCATGGGGAAGCCCTGCTTGTCGTTGCCGCCGGTGATCCTCAGGGTGTAGCCCTGCCACTCGTCTCCCAGGGTGGAGGCGTCCACATCCTGGCCCATGCGTTTTTCGTAGAAGGGACGGACCTGTGGAGAGAAAAACATTTTTCTAAGTTGTTCGTCCCCACCGGGTTCTTTCTCGCGTCCCTCACCTTCAGTTCATCGTTGATCTCAAAGAGCTTCTGGCAGCCAGTGGCTGGGTAGGCCACGTTCAGCTTCATGGCGGCGGGAACTGGAACGACGGAGGAGGTGAACAAAAAAAACGGTCGGAAAAAGTTCTCCCTGAAGGAGTCGCTTACCTTCGCCTGGCGCTCTTGGAACGGAAAAGGAAGAAATTCATGGAGCGACAGCTGACCACGGCTATGAAGGAGGCGCTGACACAGAGCAGGGTGGCGGCCCAGCTGAACCACGCCGCGCACGCCGTGGAGCAGAGTTCCCTGCCGGTGTCATCAGACATCGAGGGCTGAAAGTTTCTTTTCATTCCTGTCCTCGTGGAAAGTTCCTGCAGTGGCTTCGGAAAGCTCAGGGCGTCGATAACTTGAGAAACGATATCAAGTCGAACTCGAGTGCCTTGCACGACTTGACCGTGGACACCCCGATCCATTCAGGCAGCCCTGGTCAATCTGTTGTGTTGTTTTGCTGTCCAACTTGAATCTATGCGAGACATGCGAATGATCTGAACATGGGCATCCGCGGGTTCACCTCCTTCGTGTCGTCGCAAGACTCGGGCGACTGGTTCTGCCGCAGGAAGCTCAGGAATGAGGACGTCGTTATAGGTGGGCACTGGAGGAGGTCATTCGTGGATGTCAGAGTTATACTGTTTTTCCGTCCAGATGGCGACAACCTCAGATACGCTCTCTTCTCGTCTTGTCCGAGATTGAACAGTTCCTTCGGCGGCGACTACCACAAGTACCGCGAGCACGTCAAGCAGTTCTTCGACCGGTGAGGCGAAAGAAATTCGACCACTGATCTAATCCGTACGTACATGGTCCTCGTCTCGCGCAGGCTCTTAGTCTGCGGCATTCGTTGCGTCGTCGTCCTGGATGGTGCCAGTGATCCGAGCGGTATCAAGTACCAGACTGCGTTACGGAGGGCGCGCGAGCAAGCCAAGAGGGCGGTGGAGGTCAACGCGCTAGGGAAGTCCGAGAGCATCATGCCGATCTTTGCAAAAAGTAATTGACTTTCAGACTTGCCGCCTGCTTTGCAAAATCCACAGATCGCTTTTATTTTTCAGCGATCTTTATCGAGGTCTGTTTGGAGCTGAGGGTGAAGGTGATCCAGTCAGACTTCGAGGCCGACTTGGATATGGCGCGATTGGCTTCCTCTCTCAATTGTCCTGTCATCAGCGGTGACTCCGACTTCTTCATCAACTCCATTGACTTCCTCCCCATCAGTAAACTAGGCGATGTCGTCCAGCATGACGAAGAAGACCGTTATGTAGCCGCCTGGCAGTTCTCCAGAGAGCGATTTCTACGCCACTTCGGCATAGCTGACGTCAGACTGTTGGGACTCATGTCCAGCTTGCTGGGCAACGACTACGTCCCTTGTCACACCTTTAACCGATTCTTCTCTCAAATCAAGGCAAGACTCCCTTGATCCTCGATGCATTGTTACAATCATGTTTATGCTTCAAGGTCCCCCGGAAGAAGAGCGTCTCTTCGCGGCATCAAATTATGCTTGGTCTGCTCTCCTGGCTGGGCCGGGAGGAATCCTGCGAGTCTGCCATCGAGAAGGTTCTCGTTACCATCCCCATGCAGAAGAGACCGCAGCTACACCGCCTCCTGCTCAACTCCATGGAGATGTACTGCTCTGACACCAATTTCAGCAGCAACTCAGACCCAGGGGACGTGAAGACGCCGTATAATGCTTTCTCTGGCGCAGAATTGCCTGACTGGTTGGCGAGTGACCTACGCGCGGCACTCCTCCCCACCTTGTTTGCCAACGTGCTCTGCAATAGGTCAGTGTTTCTCCTCAGCCAGGTGGAGGACAAGGACAAGGAATCTTCGCACCTGTTTGCGTTGCCGCTCTTGAGACAGCTGTGCCACTGGCTGGTGGACCTGGACCCGAGCAAGGAGTATCCCAAATGTGTGGTCTTGAACACGCGGAAGAATACTACAATGAGACCGTACAAATTAGTGTTTGAGAAGCCGATGGAGACATCGGTGATGCTATTGAGAGAGTTGTCAGAGGAAAGACGCATTGAAGAGGTCTTAGATGTTGTTGGAGTGAAGAGCAATGACTCCCAACGGCGTGACGCTCTTGCACAAGTGTCAGACGGAGTGAAGTTGCTATGCTTAAGTCTTTTCTGGTGGAGTCAGCATTGTCGAGTGAGCAAGAGTGGCAAGCAAGCTATCGCCTTAGTCCTGACTGTGCACAGCATCCTTGAAAACTTCAGCGTTTTCCAAGATCAACGAAATGTGTTCACTGCAGGTGAGCTGAAGAGCTTGGAGGAGAAGATGAAGCCCTACTCAACGATGCACTTCGCCCTGTTGAGGAGCAAAAATCGGCGACCTGATTTCAGATTTGTCTACGACTTGGCCGACTTGCAGGCTGTTCTGCACTACCTCATATTTATCTGCCAGCTGTTGTGCCTGCCCAACCTGAGCCCCAATGTCTCCTCCTTCTGGAACGGGACAATGTTGCATAACGTGGAGAGCGATCTCGCCCACCACCAACGCTTCGACAATAGGGTCAGTGTATTGCTGGCCAACGAGAAGGCCATGGCCTTGTACAAGAAGGTCTTGCTGGTGCTGGACAAGTTTTGTCAGTGCTCAGAAGAGCTAAAGAAGCCGAAGAGGGAGAGAAAGAAGAATAAAAAACCCAACAAGGAGAGCTCAGAGATGGAAGAACGCGGTGAAATGTTGTCGAACAAGTTCCAGCTGCTGAGTCTTTGATCAAATGCACCCATGATCTCGCCCTTATTGTAAGGCACAGTGACGATGCCAACTCTTGACATGCTTATTGTTTCATACAGATCGCAGCAGGAGCAATCGCCGCCATGGGGAAGAAGGATAAGAATAAGAAGAAGGGTCTGGGGGCAGCCAAAACCGCCGAGAAGACGGAGAAGAAGCTCCGGAACAAGCTGAAGAAGGAAACTGGAGAGGTGAGATCAATAAAGACGGTAGTGCAACAAAGGACGGATGTTGTCCTCTAGGATGACATCGAAAGCATCGTAAAGGCCATCGAAAATGAGGAGAAGAAGCGCAAGGAGGTGAAGGAGATCCAGGTGGATCCTCCCTCGCACAGATCAAACTTCTCCATGACGTCGCATCCGGAGAATCCAGAGATCATATTCTTCGGTGGCGAGTTCTACAACGGACAAAAGGTAAGGAGAAGCTACAGTGCGCTCAATGCAGTCTTGGGATGCTCCTTTTTCTTGCAGACCTTGTTGTTCAACGACTTGCTGTTCTATAACACCAAACGCCAGTCTTGGAGTCAGGTCAAGAGTCCGAGCGGTCCTCCTCCCCGTTGCTCTCACCAGGCAGTAATCACCGGAGGCAAGCTGTGGGTCTTCGGCGGCGAGTATGTCAGTCCCAGCGAGACGCAGTTCTACCACTACAAGGACCTCTGGTGCTACCACTTCGCCTCGAGACGCTGGGAGAAGATAGCGTGAGGCAACATCTGCCATTCCAGCAGTACTTTTTACATCTCTTGCAAAGTCTTCCGTTTTATCAGTGCACCAGGTGGACCCTCTGCTCGCAGCGGACACCGCATGGTACTCTTCCGCCGTCACCTCGTCGTCTTTGGTGGCTTTCACGACAACCTACGAGAGTGCAGGTACCAGATCAAGAATCGAGCTTGGCCTAGGACATAACAGTCAGTCGTTGATCATGGTTCCATGAACAGGTACTTCAACGATGTTCATGCCTTCGACCTTGATGCGTTAGTGTGGAGGAAAATTGAGGTCGGCGGCGGAACTGCTCCCTGTCCGCGGTCGGGTTGCGTCATGTACACTCTACCAGACTCACGGGGCATCATTGTATTTGGAGGTTACTGCAAAGAAAAGGCCAAGAAAGATGCTGAGAAGGGCATGACGCTAACAGACATGTTTCTCTTGGTGCCAGACAGTGAGTATTGTACACTTGTACACAAATGACTCTTCTAGGACCACCCAATGTTCAGTTGTACTGTAATTGTGTTCCAGAGCATCAGGACCCTAGTGGATTCTCCCAGGTCCGCTGGCATCCGGTGAAGCAGGTGGGGATGCGTCCGAGTCCGAGGTCGGGGATGAGCGCAACCGTGGCCTCGGGCAGTAACAAAGTCTTTCTCTTTGGTGGCGTCCAGGACGTGAAAGAGGACGAGGAGGATCTGGAGGGAAAATTCTTCAACGAGCTGTACACGGTTCACGTAGAGAATGAGAAAGCATCATGGCTGAGAGGTGACTATGGACACGTTGTCAGAGTGACGATCTTGTGCTTCATGATTCCAACGTTTCAGTTGAGCTGACGGGTAAGAAGGAGGGCGAGCGCAAAGCCAGGAGGCGCACCAAAGAGGATGGTGAAAGCGACGATGATGACGAAGATGGAGCACAACAAGGAAATGCCACGCAACAACTAGAAGACATGTCTTTGGAAGATCCCAAGGTGGTAAAGAGCATCTTCAGCTTCCAGGTGGCAACAAGTGATTGTTTGAACGCTCATTTCAGAGTTCTACAGTCACTGTGGAGGAGGGGGCATTTACTGTTACGAGCACTGTCAACCTAGACGATGATGCGTCCACGTCAGCATCAGGAACTGCGTCAGCGACTGCATCAAGTGACAGCAGAGCACCGTTTGCGCCGCCTCCAAGGTTTGGGGCGGGACTAGCAGTCAAACAGGGGAAGCTCTATGCTTACGGAGGCATGGTGGAGGATGGGGACGTCACGTACACGCTCAAGGACTTTTATAGCATTGGTTAGTGCATATCCGGCTTTCTTTCCACATGTATACTCAGTGTTGTTCCTTAGATGTCAACAAGTTGAATGAGTGGACGACTCTGGTAGAGTCGGACCTGAAGTCGATGGAGTGGATTGAGTCAGATTCATCTTCGGACAGTGACGACGAGGAAAGCGAAGATGACATGGAAGAGGGCTGATGAGGAGAGCACATGAAATTTTGCGTGATGGACAAGAAATACAGTAAAAAGACTCTATTTTTAAGTCATCACAAAATCACAGCACTGGCTATACTTAGGTGGTAATGAACAGGCTATAGCAGGCCCTTGACGAAGGCAAAAATCTCGTTGCCCCCAGCTTTGGCTCCCTGTACACTCGGTCGACGAAAGTGATGCCCACCTTTCCTACAGAAAGGCCCTTCTGTTTGGCTTGAACGATCATTTCCAGCTGGAACTCGTGACGAGGCGCCCTCTGGCCGTCAGTTTGAACTAACAACATGTATTTGTACGTTCTAATATTATGTTTGTAGACCAGTCAAAGCTATGTTTACTTGGTGCTCCGACTGCCGAGCTTCGACTGTTGTGTGCATCAGACATAATGCAAACTCTGGTGGTCCGAGGGCGTCACAGAGCAACCAGGGTTTTGGTATGAAATCATATCAGTTCTATTGTACAGCCGATAGCGATAGATATAACGCACACGCGATGCAGTGACTGTTTACAGCGTACGTCACTCATGATACAGTGACCCTGGGTGGACTTTTCCCCACTGACCGAATCATCAACTACATCGAGAGTGTGTTTCTGTAGTACCGCTTTGGTCTTCTGGATTGATGTCAGGTCGTCAGACTTTTAAGACACTTGATATTCATCATTGCAGTCTTTCTCCGCACTCCAGAAGCTTTCCATGTCAGAATAGACCTTGGGTTCTCTGCTGTTGAAGTTCAAAGCTATACAAATTTGGCACAGCATCCTGGAAAGAGAGCAGGGACTACGTAGCTTCAACATCAACGGGGTCTTGCGGAGCCAGCTCTACTCACCGAGTGGGATGTCCAAAGTAAATGTGATCTTGGACGACAGAGAATGTTTTTCTCCATTCATGGAATCTTAGTAGGAAGACCTCGTTGTGACTGAGAAACTTGATAAAGTTGACAAGATCCTGTGTGCTGTCGAAGTCCTCCACCCTGATGAAGCTCTTGGGTGGCAGGAGTTTTTCATAGTCGCCCCTGCTCGTACCACCCAGGACAAGAGGTACAGAGTCTGAAAGAACAAGTCCTTATGTGACCATCTGTCCTGATGCCTGCTTCAGCTATGGTCGTTCAGTGACTCGTAGCTTCCTTTCAAGTCACTTTGTACCACTCACACTTATGGAAAGAATTCCAGAAGACCTTTTCCGTTATGTACTCGACGCAGTTATAACTCTCAAATGCACCATAGAATTGGTAGACATCAATTTTATGACAATCTGTCCAGAAAGATCCTGGGCACTTCAAGACTGCTCCGCAACCACCCCATTTGTCCAACACAGAATAATTCACCAACTCCTCAATCAAAGCCGACCTTCCTGTAAAATCATAATGTTTCTTCTTAGATCGTTCGTCTCTCCTGCTTCCCTAGAACATGTGGACATCGTCCTCTCTGCAACTGACCGCAACTAGCTGCAAAAGCTTATAAATACTGAACTTAAAGAATGAAGTATGCCCATACTTGTAGTATACTTGAAGTAAAAAGTCTCATCAGGCTATGTTCAAACCTGAGTCTCCTTTGCAGTTGGAACGCATATTTGCCATCAGCTTTGTTTTACTCTTCACCCTCTCAATTGCTTCATCATAGTCACTGGGGTCCTTGGCCAAGGCAACGTGTCCATAGGGATTGGGTGCATCAGTGTCCAACCTGTGGATGTACAGACATTCATCAAGGAAGAGTCGACTCTCGATCTGTGTGAGATATATAATGAACTTGTCCCTACAGTATTTCTGCTTGGGCTGACATTTTTCACAACATCAGTCACTCTTGATCAAACAAACCGTTCAGTACTGAGTACTTTTCCATGCTGAGCTGATGGTTTACTACATTAGGAATCCACTGTACCTACATTGGGCGTGCCATGAATTAGCCTGAAAAGTGCCTTCTAACAATGATGATTACCTGTAAGACAAACTCCAGTTGAAGATCCCGTTATACATTGCGTGAGTGTTATTCTTATGGTGAAAGGTGTTCCGTGGACACTCATCGGAGAACCACATCCAGATCTGTCCTTCCTTGTCCGACCTGGACGGAAGATCTGACGGACCAAAGAGCCTTTGGAGGTGGAACATTATAAGATCTGCAGTCGATACTGCTGACTCATCCCTTAAACAGTTAAAAATCGGACCATCAGTTCAATGAGATGCAGCCTTCACAAGTAGTCTGCATGAGCGCACCTGACGAAACGACAATTTCGCACTGGACAGGGCGCATTTATGGCCCTCGTGATCGTGCCCGGGGCCTCCTGGTTCCGAAACAAAAGGACTTCGTAGGTCTTGTTTTTCGGAGTAGGAACTTCCTCTTGGAGGAAGACAATTCTTCCAGCAGCGGATAAAGACTCTATCTCGGCCTCGGTGAACCTGTCCCTGATCCAGCCTGGATCGAACTGCAGAGGGGAGCCGTCGCATACCCATGAGTAGTCGACTAAGGCTTTGGACACCAAAGTCAGGCATTCATGCTTGGAGAGCCTGGAAAGCAAAGGACAAAGAGTGGTTGCGCTCTGACCGCCAACAAGTACTTAAGGTGCTGACTTGAGGAAGTGATTGCAGTGATGCTCAAAGTCATCCATAGTCCTGGCCATTGAGACAAGAGCAAGAGTGAGTCTGTCCGACAAAGAATGTCCCATTTTGGTCTGTGCACTCAGTTATCCAGGTTGAAATGAATGGATTTTGCCTAACAATATGAGCAATGTGAGTGGAACGATTTTTGCTGGAGCTCATTGTGACTGAGAATGATCAAATGCACAGTGAATGCACAGTGATCCTCCATGGAACACGGAGGGGTGGAACGTGGGGCATGATGGAAAATCTTTGTCATTTTCAGCTCTTCTTGACCGTATTTTGCTCCGTTTTACTCATTTTTGCTGTACTAGGACACTTATATGAAGGCAGAGAACCTGACAATAACGTGCATCAATTGGCAGCTTGCGTGTCACTGTGTCCTACTTCACGGTCGTGGACACGGCACATTTTTAAAGTCACTCACACAAGTTCAGTGATGTCAAGGTCGGTCAAGACTGATCAGTATAACCCGGTGTAGACTTCACTCACTGAAAGTTCAGGCGCTCTAACGTCAGTGACTCCCAGGGGGACTCTTCAGTGATGTTCTGGTCCTTTCGAAAAAGATCTTTCAGCTGTTTCAGCGAAGGAGCCAAGTTCTGCCAGTAACTTCGGGAAGTTCTTTCGGAGGACCTGAGCGTGATCACTACCACTGCAGACACAGTGATGCTAGATAAATTTGTCAGACTTCAGAGAAAGTGTTGATCTGCAAAGTTGAGTGATGTCACAACCTGACGACGACCGATTTCCATGTCTGTTCCATCGTGCAGCGTCCGAAAGTGCCGAACAGAGGAGCTGTCACGGGTCGAGACACAAACTGCCATCAACTGAACATAGACGTTAGAATAGTTCTAACCTATTTCTGTAAGCAACTCTGTTAGAAGACGTTCTAGTGTGCAATGGAACGATTCGGTATCTCTGTTTTTGCTATTAGAGCTCTTCTGTCTCACTATGTGGTTATGCTTTATAATACTTTTTTTTTTCTAACAAATACAGCTTGACTGTGTCTGCTCCAATTGGCGCTGGGTAGCGAACCTAAGAAGCACTCAGGGAAATTCCAAGGTTTTCAGAGTTTTGACCAAGTGTAATATACAAGTTACACATACAGTGGTTAAAATTGCTTGGCACAAGCTTTCCAAGAGCAGCTTAAAGACAAGAAGCCTCTCAAACTGTGAGTGCTGGAAAAAGGTGCTTCTATTGAAATCTAAACGTTCTGCACAAATCAATGTTATGAAGGAAAAAAGACCTTCTGAACGAAAGACTAGCAAATAACTTTGTTGATCTTCAATGAGGACTTTATGGAGTGAAGTTTTTAAAGTCACAGTCCAGCAACATGAACCTAAAGGTCCTTTACCAAAATTGGAAGACTCATAAACTTAAGCCTACCCTTCTGGCAGGTTGAGTTTTAGCAGACTACAACAATCTGCTAAAAGTAAAAAATTCCGTGAAAAACAGACACCTACCTAATGTAACTCAATTGAACCAAAGAAGGGGTTTCTTACTAAAATTTTTGGCCTTTACCTGATGGGAGCAATTAAGGCCACACGTGACTGTTATGGTTCCACTTTCTCTACTGGTGCTTGGAGCCTCAACGATGCAGTGACGATCGCTGGATCAACGACCTTTGACATAAATTAGGCTAGGAAATATGAGCATTTCTTTTCAGCTGATTTTGGCACTGCCTTTAGAAGTATTTGATTCTGTGGTTACCAATTGTCCAACCGGACGGATTCAGCCGTTCAAGTGTCAGCCCCATCTCTTGGAGCGTGAGTCGCCCGCACCTGTGTCGCACACGCCATCCTCTGCTGAGGTCACGCACCTTTATTCAGTTGAACAATGGCCTCGGGCGGCGCTTTCAAGCGCCAAAATCGAACTGGGAAGGCCAAGTTTGGCCTTCAATGGTCGCTGAAGGCCCCTCTCGTAATGGAGCTTTGGTCTGTCTGTTTGTCACTATTCGGATCTCAGGAATCACTGAGCTGATCTTGACCAAACTTTCAGGGACTGCAAAGGGTCCCCAAGGGATTAAACGAATTTTTTCATTCATGTTTTCAGCCTCCTACGGTCCCCCCCCCCCCCCATTATTTTTTTTTAAAAAAACTGGTTAGGTGACTAAACAAAAACACCAGTGTTTGACTAACAAATCAAATTTCTTATAGAATATACAAATATGTGATAAGGGCCCCCGATTTGTGTACAATAATAATTCTTTCGATGATGGATTGGAATTGAAGAGCCCGTAGGTTGTTTGGTGTCTAGTCCAGACAATTGGCCGAAAATGGTCGAAGCCGAAGCTCAACTTCATGAAGAAGAGCATCGCAGAGGAGCACATCTACTACATCAAGGACGTGCACAAGCTGGAGAGGAAACCAAGGTCTCTAGTAACATCTATGTTCGAAAAGGTGCTCGTCGACCTCAGTGGGGAGCCCACCCTCGTCCAGAACAGGAAAGGCGCGGGCTTCATTGGGTTTCATGACACCGGTCGTTGGACTGTAGATGATGATCATGTCAACCAGCGGCGGTCTAAGCTCTCCTAAGGTCATCTGGAACTTTTCTTCCGTGTCATGGGCTTCAGCATTGGATTCAACCACAATCCCACAGTCAAGCCCTTCACTGCATGTTACAGATGTCTTCTTGTTCATGATGACATCCTGGCCAACAAAGAAGACTGCGTCGCACAAGATCAGAGCGTCCTGCTGTCAACCTTTATTTTCTTTGCTGTCAACAGACACCTCTGTCTGGTCCGTGAGTCCTGCTCTCGCTTGATGGCAACTCTGAATGTTGTGACAACACCAAACGAAGAGAAACAGCGCGGGATCAGGTCAAGTAAGTCACTGATGACCAAGGTCCTCCAGACCTTGCTCACGACGGCGATGAAGATGCTGCTGGGTACAATACCCGGGCAGACTCCAGAGACGGGCTAAGAAAAAGTCTATCAACGGTCCTTACTAATTTTGTCCGGGCTTTGTAAAGAGACAGCGCGCGACAGAGAATGGAGGACGTCGACGACTCCTCCGCCTGGAGCTGGCCCCACGAGGACACCAACGAGCCGGATTCCATCGATTTGGCGCTGGTGAAGGCAGTGGATGAGAGCGAAGCAGACTCTATGTTGCCGCTGACCCCCGTGGCGTTTGAATGCTCTGGAGCCGGCGCTGTCAGCCTGCTGCGCCACGGGGAACCATTTGATGTTGCCGCGACCTACGTCTCTAGTGGGGAGTTGGAAAGAATGATACACGGGCCTGCTCCCGCGACCGACTCGTCCGTAAGTGCAGCGATCCCCGATCAGATGTAATAATCCTACACACGCTTGTAGCTCCACCAAGATCACTTTCTGTTTCAGGCCTCTGAAGTGACGTTGTTCGGGTTTCCCTTCCCCCTTCGTGCGTTCCTTGCTCCGGGCGAGAAGAGTCAACTTCATTTGTTCAACGCTTTGGTTCAGCGCATGATGGACCTGGAGGCGAAGCAACCCTACAAAGAATGGGGAAAGGACGTGACTGAGTGCAGGGAGTTCTTGGCCTACCTGCGACACGCTTGTCACAACTATCTACTCTACCGCGACGAAGCAGAAGACGTCATCGACGGAGAGATGCCAGCAACGGCGGAGACTCTGCTCTCACAACTCCGCGTAGTCAATTCGCAAGTGGGCCAACTCCCGGTCGCAAGTCAAGTCAGAGACTCGAGAGTAGCACGCCAGTTTTGGCTGCAGAGCAAAGACAGGGACGACGACGACCTGGGAGAGATGGCACCCTCCGCCGCCAGGTTCCACCTGTTGCTCGACCTCAGATGGACACTCTTCTCCGCGTCTCATTACTTGCTCGCGGGAGCAAGCCACGATCGAGAATTGCGAGAAGCGCCAGTTCCGAACTTCTGCAAGTTCAGCGGGATTGGATCGAAGCCGAGTGGCGGCCTCGTCGGCATGAAGTACCAGGTGGCCATGCAGATCCTTGCAGAGTTGATACTTTCTGCTCACCGCCGTTACGAAGACGTTCTTGTGGTTGACAAGACTGATTTCGCGAAGCGACTCCTTTCACAGTCGCCCTTCACGTGCGAGTGCGTCAGACAAATGTGGTTCATGATGATTCGAGTGCTCGGAGATGGTGAAGGTCAAACAGATTCCATGAGCTTCTGGCAGATTCTCAGGTCGCTTCTTTTTGCTCATGACAGCGCCAGCGACCGGACAGTTGAAAAGACTGATGAGGGAGAGGAGGACCCTCTGGTACTCGTGTACGAAAAAATCACACTTCCCAGTGCCTTCATCTGGTGGCTGATTGATGCCTTGGCCGAGGTAGCTCACGTTGAGTCAAGGCCAAGAGCCAAAAATCTGGACAAATTTGATCGGGCAGGAATGATGATCGTGGAAAGGTGGCTCCTCAAGGATACATTGTCAGATAGAGCAAGTGAGGAAACCTTGAAATGTGCCCTTCAAGTGTTGGCCAGACTGTCCAAGAAGTGGGGACCCAGCTTGCCTGCTTTTAGCATCCTGTGGGAGCACTTCCATAAGCTTCTAAACAGCCACTTCCATAGAAGTCGCGGCCTTCCCGTTGACCAACTGTGCAAACTCCCCGCCACTCCGGGGTTGTGGTTGGATAAAGTCGAGGCTCTGATACGCTTGAACGACTCCGGTAGGTACAGACATGGCGACGGGGACGAGGAAAACAACTTCCAGCTGTTTCTCCGCGTCCTCGTCGCCTACTCCAAGGCGCCAGTCGGGTCAAAGGCCGTCCGAGAACGCTTTCACCGCAATGTCACAGGAAGAGTCAAGCTCAAGATGTTCCCCAGGAAGCTTTGTGAACTGAAGGAGCTGGGATGGTACCATTTCTTCACATTGGTACTACAAATGGCGTTGTTGGAAGACGAAGAAATGTCCACCACGTCCACGGGATGGCTGGACGTCGTTGACGGCGCCAAGAACGAGGAGCTGCCTCCTGTCGCGTTTCACTCCGTGTTAAAAGGCGTCGGCGCGTTGGCCCTGCTGTCACTGCGGCGTGGCCAAGACGCTGCGCCTGCACTCAACTCGTTCATGTGCAGGTTGGCGCACTGCGTGCAACAGAGGTTCTCCAGAGCTAGTGACCAGCAGGCGCGAGCGTTGTCGCAAAAATGCATGGCCCTCTATTCCACCCTCTTCGACGAGTGCCTCCAGGTGCAACCTGTCTTGGGATCTTCATTGGCCGGTGTCCTCGTTCACGACTGCCTGGTCAACTCGAGGATAGCAAAGTATTTGCGGGTGTGCGAGCAAGCAGAAGCCAAGCGTCTTCTATCCGGGCTGAACCAGCTGGTGGTCAGACTCCGGAGCTTTTATGCTTCGGCGGAGCGGCGGTTCTGCCCCACCGAGGAGGAGTGTCAAGAGATGAAGAAGGTAGACGCCACGTACAAGGCCCTCTGGGTCAACGTGTATCCTGCGTTAGAACAAGACCTCCTTGGTGCCAACGGATCTAATATCGAGGAACTGGCCGAGCTCACTGCCGGAATGGCGTGGTTGACTTTGGATGTGGAGAGACCGTTTGCTCGCTCGTTCCGCGAACTCTTCCGCATGCTTGCCACCTCCCTCATCGTGCGCCCGACAGTGAGCTGCTACTTTTTGCTGACAATGGTGGTGGGACACCAGGAGAAACTGAGATTTTCCCTCGGCGGCATGGACGTGGCCATCAGGGGCTGGCTACGCTGTGTGGCGCTCGTGTATGCCCCGAAGGAGGCAGTGGCCAAGGTGTCGCTGTTGACGGAAGAGATGTTGACCTTGGCGGAATTTGATGAGCTGAGAGACTACCTACCGGGTAGCGTCCAAGATGCTTTCACGTGGAGCAGTGGCGAGGACGGTGTAGAAAACGGACTGAAGAGGTTTCTCTTGGCCATCAAGAAATTGCTCACCGACTTGCCGTTGCATGACGATAGCATCCGTTCGAAGTACTGCTCGTACTTAAACGCCTGCGTTGAGGGTCTGCTCAAGTCCAAGAAGCTGGACATGGACCAATCTCAGAGGAGACACTTCTACGGCGTCGGGTCTTGCATCATAGAGCATGCCGCACCAGTTTTACATGGGGGCAGGAACAACTTGCTCGAAAATCTCATAAGCGAGCTGTTGATCTTAAACTCCGTCAAGTCCATGGACTTCAAGCTGTCAGCGCAATGGCAGCAGGCCCTTGGAACCTGCCTTCCGGCAGTCCTCAAGGGCCTCACCTCCATCAAGAGCTTCCCGAACGAACCGTTGATTAACCGTATGCTCGGGCAAGTCTTCCTGGCATACCTCCCCAGGTTTACCCGGTCGCAACACCCATTACTCTGCATCTTTGGCGGGTCTTCGCCCCTGCCCCGCGAACGGCGCTCCTCACTGCAGAGGCTGATCTTCACGACGGTTCGTGCCGATTTCGTCAACAAGGTCGTGCTGGCCAGACCACAGGAGCGCAACCAGTTGTGCGCGGTGCTGGAGTTTCTGCGCGAGGCTTGCAACAAGAGCGTGGCCTTCGAGGACAAGCTGGGATCTGACTTCATCGCCAGTTTGGGCGAGCCCTTGCTTCAGCTTCGCATGAAGGCGAAGGGTGAAGAGTTTGTGAGAAGCACCGTCTCCGACCTCATAGCGTCCATGCTGACATGGAAGAGAGAAAGCGGCAACGGGGACAAGCTGGTGAACTCCATTAGAAAATTGATCGCAGAGAAGATAAGCTTTCACACAAAGGACCTATTCGAGGTGCTCCATGAAGTGGGCAGACCTGCTCCTTCCTTAATCAGGAGCGTCATGCCCTACTTGGAGGACAAGTTAAGGCTCCTGGAGGAGAAGCGAGGCCTGAGTCAGCACAATCAGTGGCGGAGGCACTATCGTAACTTGGACCTTTACATAAAGCAGAGAAAAGTTTAAACAATCAATGTTATGTGATGAAAGAGTAACTTCATCCCTGTTCACGTCGCTCGTGATGAGCTTTGACGTCAACGTGGCCCGGTACAGTGGAATGAGGTGCAAAATGATGAAATGTACGCTCTATGGCTGAACCAGGCTGTTAAGGACGTCTTACAATCAGTAAACTGGGTACAGTTGTGCTTTCAACTCGTATTTATCACAAACTTTATCAGTGACTATGGAGTAGGTACAGAGTGCCTGTTTAAGTATCACAACGATATTACCAACACATTTCACATATGCGACTTCACTCGGGTGGGACGCGTTCTTTGCATAAAATGGATATTTTCCTGAGATCGCATCGGGTTCAACAACAGCAGCCTTTCGGACGTCACTTCCAGCTGCCACGAGTACACGTGCACGGACTACGGGACATTCCTGGATTACGAAGTGAGTGAAACTCAATTGAAGCGTCGACGCATCAACGTTGGACGACGGTGGTGAGTGCGAACACGTCGGACTATTACGGTCATTGCCGCAGTTCACAGCGTGACGTTTTGGTATTGCTCTTGGGCAGGGTGTTAGTGTGCGTGGACAAGGGGAAGAGGGGGTGGTGACGTGCACGAAGTGTTCAACTGGGATGGGGCTCGTCATACCCCGCGCTATCTTCTATTTCTCTTTCTTGGTCTCTGAGTTCTTCCCGTTGAACTCATGAGTGTGTGCGGCGACCCTGGGCCGCCTCGTATCGACGACGTCCGCGACGCCGTGGCCCTGGAGGACGAGATCGACGGCGCATTTCTTTGGGAACCAGCCGCGAACCCTCTGCTCGGGAGGAGCATTGGCCTGCACCTTGTCACCGTACAACCAATGCCTGAGGAAAAGCGGTTGAATACGACCTTATCTGTATCTCATCTCTCTGATCAATGTGCCGGCTTACTCCTTCCATCTGGTGACGTTGACCTCGTCACCCTCCTTCAGCTTTATCCTAGGCTCGTCTGTGCAGGGCAGTCCGCAGGACACCCGAAGACCCAAGGACCACAGCGGAAACCACGACCCCGAGAAGGGGTTGACGATCCTGTACCTCTTGGTCCGATTCCTCTTGTTCCGCTTCTGTCTGATCTGCTCCATCTTAGGAGAGAAGAAGCAACCATGTATCTTTTTTGTGTGCTTCCAAGCAAATGACAAGTTCAGATACTCACAGTCAAGTCGTACTTGCTCGCGCCCTCCCGAAGAGGCCAGTCTATGCCGTTTCCGATGGGATAGCACGTGGGTCTGACGACGAAGAAGAAGTTCTTCCAACGACCCTGAAGGGGAGGACATGCGTACAGTACAGAGCGTAGAAAGTGCGTCACCAAGATCATTTCAGTCCTACCAAGTCGTAGGGATTGACAAAGACCTCTTCTGTATCCCTAACTCTATAAGCAGCCTTCTCCATGATCCAGTCTTCGATTCCAGTCTGGTTTCTTATGACAGCGCGAACCTTGTAGAAACAAATGAATTGTAGACGTTCTCCGGACTGATCAGTACAAGGACGAGGATACCTGAAAGTATAGCAGTGCCCCCACTGCCAAGACTACTCCAATGGCGAGGCCAAATCCGAAGAGGATAGGTATGAGCGTGAAGACGGTCAGGATGACTTTGGGCTCGTGACCGGTCCCGTAATAGTAGTACCATGACTGCAAGCGACGACAGGATAGAGTTAACGGACTTGAGCATCAATAGTGTCTTCCAGTGAGTCGTGTTGAACATGTCCTACCCTATTCATGCCGTAGTAGAGAGCCATCCCTAGCGAGTAGGACGCGTGCAGGCATCCCAAGACGGCGAAAAACAGGAATCCCACAAAATGCCCGTGATTGGCATGGCCCACGCAGTTGTTGATCCAGGGGCAGTGGTGGTCCATCTTCATGACGCAGCGGTTGCACTTCCTACAGTGGTGGGACCGCGGCGCCTTGAAGCCTCTGCACGAGTCGCACCACTGGAGACAGTCCTCGTCGTCGGAGTCCTTGGGCCGCCAGCCTTTGGGTACGTATCCCGGACCGTCGAATATGGCCGTAACGTAGTGGAACAGCGTCAGACACGAGAGTGCCATGAAGCCGATGATGTTGGCCAGACCGCCGAAACTCGACTCGGGTGGCCACCACATGGTGTCGCAGTACACGGTCGACAGCGTCACCCACATGATGATGGCTGCGGATGAGAGAGAGAGATATTGAATGCACACAGGAAATTCTTCTGAAGGACAAGACTGAGACTCACCCAGGGAGGCGATCGGGCCCCAGTGGAGGATGCGTCCATCACACATGGTGAGGGACAGCCCGGAGAACGCGGAAAAGGTCACGGAGATCAGCACATCGTCGCGAGAGTCTAATATACTGGCTTTTTCGTCGCTCTCCTGTACACAGTGAGGTGCCTGTACACTACGATCAGCGCCAGCGGCTGCAGTCAAGGTTGCCAAGTCTTTGTGGCCATAACAGAGAAGATAAGGTTGCTCAACCTAAGACAGAAAAGGCCACCTTTCCAGTCCGGCACTCAAACTTGTCCGATCTTCGGCCTTTTGGTCTAGTCATAGCAAGATCCTGTTGGCATCTTACAAGAAGAACGCTCAAATCTCGTTCCTCGGCACACACTTTACATTCCTTTCTTAGGTTAGTGGAAATCCGCCCAAATTACAGTAGAATCCACTTATGAGAGCATCGCATCTCAGAGTAAATCGGACATAAAGAGCAGCATTGCTGATTGTCAAAGCAAACCTGTATTTTGTTAAGAAAGACTCAATAGTTTATTGGAACACAAAAAATTAGCTTCAGTGGGTATAAGAGCAAAAAGTTTCACTCTGTTCTCGAAACTTTCTGCCATCAAAGGTCTCGAAAACCCAGTTGAATATTGGTCCAAGCAAGGATCAACAAAGCAGGATTGTGAGTTCAAATGGGCAAGATCTTAAGTAGCTGCAGCAGCAGCAATGAGCATCTGGATGGGTTTGGACTTACAGTTGGTGTGGAATTTCGAGGCCTCTTTCAACCAGACCCTGGGACAAAGTGTGACTCAGACCAAGGTGGACAACTTCTTCCCATGAGGAATGACTCTCCTTGGTTGTTTCACTAACAAAAACTATGATGTCTCTCAAGAGCTCTTGTGAGCAACCCTTGTTCCAATGTTGGTGGACACTGGAGAAACCAAAATAGCATAGTTTGGGCACCACATGTCTCCAGAGCCAAAGAGGCTCTTTTGGTCTGACCCCCCTCCCCTACAGCAGTTTTAAGAGCAGAACACCAAAGCTGCTCTTGTATGCAGGGTTCACTGTGGTGGAAGCTCTGAAACTCGGCCAGATTATGAACGCTGACCTGATTGGCAACACTGCAGCCTGTAGCTGCACAAAGCTAGAGAGCCTCAAGGAAGCTAAACTCGACAGACCGACGATCGGAACAACCGTCAACGGCAACGAAACCTCTCATGCTGGGAACAGTGAGCGACAGCCTCAAGTCGTCTTTTTATTCTCTGAAACGTTATACAATGAATGTAAGCACTCATGTCTGTAGCATCCACAAGTTCCCCGAGAGATGAAGCTTTGCACGGGGCGGGTGCAAAATCAAACGTGGGCTTGTATAGGAAGGCTTACGTACTAAAACTATTGCCCTATCGCGGCTCTTTCCAATGGGGTGGGCACGAACTCCTGACATCCGTGATCAAGGCCAAGTAGGACAGACAAAGCAGATGTTTAGGCTATTACATATGTATGTGTAGTAGGTATGTACAAAGTAACTAGAGTATCTCGGGCGTCTTGGACAAAAAGACAACAGCCAAAGTCAAGGGAATCCGTCAGTCCCGCTGGAGTGATAATGCTATCATGATAAACTAACTGTGCAGTCCTGTACTGTACGTGCTGTCAACTTGTAAAATGGAAGACTAGGAGAAGCTAATGCGGTACGAGTTTGAGTTCCTGTTGAATGCTGGAGGGAGGGATGGGACGGTCGGTAGAGGTGAGATCTGGGATCACGTCAGGTGCCAGAGCGATCTTTGGTCGATTATCTGACTCTCCAGGGTCCGGGCCAGCCATATAACTGAGGGAGGGGGAGAGGATCTGTTAGAGTGCGCAAGGTCATGAGCATTACTCTGGTCTCTCACCCAACAACTGCATTAGTGCCACTCCCAGAGCGATGGCCGCTATCACATACATATTTTGTTCCACATATCCTTGCACCCCGCGAATACAACCCTGAGTGTAGACCTGAAAAGAACAACGTTCAGGGTAGTGAAACTCGGCGTGATTACGTTCCAGCTGTGAAGATACCTTAGTGATGACTTCAGTCTGCCTCATTTCTTGCACGCCAAAACCGCACATTATGTTCACTAGGCCTGCAAAGAGACGTACAAGTGCACAAAGTGGTGGTCGGTCTCGTGCGTGGTCGTGTACGTACCGTCAGAGACGCGGTTGGACTCCGAGATGCAGCAGCTGAAAGGCACCCCGCACCTCTCGACTGAGGGGTTGTCCTTGGGATTGGCGGTGCAGTTGAAGTACTCGTTCTTCGACCAGTCTCTGCAGGGGAAAAAGAAAGTGGCGGTGAATATCTCATCACTCTCAGTGCCTCCAACTGTTTCTTGCCTGAAGCCCTGGGACGAGATACCACAGCACTTGAACTCTTCTTGCACTAGATCGATGAGGTTCTGAAAGTCCAAGTCGTCCCTGTAGCTCTTGATGAGCTCATCTGACAGGGACTCTTCCAGGAAGTAGGATATTTTGTGAGGGAATATGAAACCTGAAATGGAGCGTACAGATCGAGATGTCCCGAGGACTCGGCCGCGCCACACTCACCTAGGCCTGCGAGGGCCACTTCTGCTAAAAAGAATATGAGTAGACAGAGCGAGTAGAACTGCAGAAGGCACATGTTTTCTCTCAAGGCACCGATACACCCGGTGAGGCTCATCTGAAAAGAGAGAGAGAACTGAAGTGTCACTCTGGGTGCTCGTGCGTGTCGAAGAGCAGACTCACAACGAAGATGATGCCCCCCACGATGATGAGGAGAAGCGCGAGGTTGAAGAGGATGTCGAAGACGTTGTCCAGCTTGAAGCTCTCCCCGCTCTTCCACTTATCGAAGCTGGCCCAGACTCCGACTCCTACGAGGAGGGCGCCGAGCAACCAAAACACCAGGTTGAAGAAGAACATGCTGTACTTCACCCAGGAGGAGATGTAAGTAAAGTTGGAAGGGAACCTGCGCCGTCGGCGAGGACGGCGGCGTCCTAGGGAAAGCAGCGTTAGGACAAGTACCCAGATGTCACGGAGTGGCTCCGAACAAGGTGGAGGTCACAACGCAAGGACAAGTCACACTTGGAGAAGTGCACGTGCAGCAGCCCCTGTGAGGTCAAGCGACGAATACAACATAGAAATGTCCCACAATCATGGCCACAAAGCCAGCCCAATGGTTGACGACTGTGACGACACACTTGTTACTTGCCATTTTGGTCAACGTTAAACTGGTCGACTGGCTGCTGGTAGCCGTGGTACACCAGTCCCCCTAGTGGGGTGGAGAAGGCTTGTGAGGATTGACTTCAAATACTGCAGCGGGATCGCGCTCACCTTGCTGTTCATATTGGTCGTATCTGGTGGTCCTGGGCATCTTGACGCTGGACGTGCTGTTGGACCGCGGCAGAGCGCATATCTCGGCGGCCGCCGCCGCCTCCTCGGCTCAACTCACGACGTCGTCGTCGCTGTTGTTCCTGGCGCAACACAAAAGAGATATCACGTCAGTTGCGTCACTACATGAAGGAAACGATGTCGATAAGCTCAATCAGCGAGTAAAACGTCAGCTCCGTGTAAAGCAGGAGCGCGGCAGGGGCAGAATTCATTACTCCACTTCTTACTTCTGGACTGAACAAGAGCTGATGATGGCCTGCGCGTACGAAATTGACAGGTATGTGGACAAGGATGCAGCAGAAGGTTGCAGTGAGGACTTCATTTAACGGCTTCTCTCGGGCGAGCTGCACGTTGTCAAAGGAAGAAACTGATGGAAGAAAGTTCATTTTGTGTTCTAACAACACAGAAACCACAATAGTTTCCTCTTAATCGGGGTCACTTTTTGCAAGGGAGAAGTTCCTTGTAAGCAGAGACTGCTGTAGTTGGCCAGTTGAAGTTGTTGATACCTGTGGGTTATGTGGGTCAGCCTGGCTGCTCCCACCCGTGCAGAGTCGTCAAGCATACTTTTAAGTAGAAAAAAATCCAAAATTGGCGTCACTTTAGAGGGAAAAGATAACTTTCCAGTGAATAGGGAGGCCTATAGGCCCAGTTGCCTGAGGGCTTGGTTCACATGAGTCCAGTTCCTTCTGTCTGGTCAGAAAGGTTATCTGGATACCTCAAAAGTCAGGTATTAAAGTGATTTAGGGCCAATGATGGACATGCGACTCATGGCTGATAATGTTACAATGAAAGCTAAAGAGCAGAACTTGACTTCAATAGAAAAAAATTACAAGGCGAGTGAACCAGTTCCCTAGACTTTCTACTACTGGCTCCCTAGACAGTTCCCTAGATCCAGTTATATGTTTGGTTTTTCAAAAAAAAAAAAAACACCCTTCATGACCAACAGTAATCCTAAATACAACAGCCAGTGAGATCAGGGCAGGAGAAGTAAGACCTTGGTCATTACTCAGTTGAAGCAGATGACCTGGCCTGGCTTGGCCGGGGATGGGGTAGACACAGCCGGATTCCCCTCTCTCAATAACATCCCTTTCAGCCAAGGAGCCTTCTTGTCTGCTGTCGCAGCCAGACACTCAAAAGCACACTTCTTGGGCGGCGGCAGCGCAGGGCGCCCAACTGTTCCTCCCTAGACAGAAGGCCAGGTCAAAAAAAGAGGATTTTGGAATCTGACTGAGGGCATCATAGGCTTGTTACCTAATGCCAAATGGTGAAGGTGTAGTTTTCCAAAAAAAATAAAAATAAAAATTGAGGCGACCCCCCTTCCATGGCAATAATGTTTTACTACATAAGTTCAGGACATAACCAGGTGCTCAGATTTTGACAGTCCTGTGACAAAGCTGTAAACACTTTGTTTTTAGTCTCATTTGACTACCTAGTTTTGCATCTAGAAAGTAACTAAGCAAATTTGTGATGTTGACCTAAATCCTTGTGTCTAAAATACTTTGAAGGCAGAGAGGGGACCAAAAAAAGTCATCTTTTTAATTCCATTTGACCAGAAGGTCTTCAATTAGATTCTTGCAACAAATCTAGGATTTTAGAGGGATAAAAAAAAGTGACCTAGCCTATCAGACAGCCAACCCAACAGGATAGATACAAGAGTAGATTGAAGGCGGCACTAAATGGAGACTTCACTGTCCTCCAGGTGCCAGACGCCGATAGCATGTGCGGGCGGTCGTAAGTGTTCTTTCCGTGTATGTACGTAATCGTATCTCCTGCACGCTTGGCTGCCTCCAAAGGCACAAGGCAGATTCACTCGCGCGCGCCAACCATCTGGTCTTCCTCGTCCAAGTAAACTTGAACTTCTCAAGATCACAGCTAAGCTGTTACTCTGCCTCCTTCCAAAGAAGTGCTCAAGATGCATCTTTTCCCTCTTGTTCTCTCTCTTTCTGCGTCAGATGGTCTTGGCGCGGTCTCGAAAGAGGCCGCGAATTTCTGCATCGCGCTCTGGATCATCGAGGTGAAAGTTGCTCCGACGCAAACACGCAAGCAAAAGTCACGGTGGACTTGGCAATTCATCATCGTCGCCGAAACCATTGATGCTTTCACAATACGTCCTTCAGCTTGGGCAGGACGAACGGACGGACCGACCGACGAACGGACGGACCGACCGACGAACGGACGAACATTGGGAGTCGCACAAAGAAACAAAGGCGGCGACGAAATTTTAAGGAAAGTCGTATCATTCTTACCTTTACTGACTCCTCATTTTAAGGAAACATCAGGCGGTCGACGGAGATCACGAAGTAGCGACCGGAGAGCCAGGAGACGTCCTCCGCCTTGGTCAAAGTCTCTTCCTCCGTGGGGGTGTCGAGCACCGTCCGATCAGCCACAGCGGACGCCCAGAGGAGCCTGTTTGTGTTTAATATTTGACTTCCTGTTGAACTCCCCTGCCGAAGAGAGCGAGCTGGAGCGAGCGATTAGGACGGGCAAGAGCTGCCAGCCAAGAGGGCGAGCTTCTGGAGCTCGTTGGTGTCACCGCCGCCGCCTCAGGAAGGAGCGGGCGACCGAGGTCTCCTCCTCGAGCCCGTTCATAGAGTCCTAGCACAGAAGGCGGCGCGTCGTGCTATCCAACCTGTTGTAACTGTTCAGTTCATCATTGTTTGTATTGTCTGCTGTAATTTCGCGCATTATGATAAGTACATTCGTAATATTCTGATCAGACCTCGACAAGCTCAATAGACTTATATAATATGGACTCTCTTTGTAAGAGTAACGACGTCATGTACGTCTGCACGGCGCGAAACTCTCTTCGCCGGTCACCGCGGAGTTCACGCGCCGAACTTTGGAAGCTTTCGTCACCCTCCTTTGTGGCCCCGTTTGCCATCGCCCTCTTCCTCTCCTAGTGTGGCGCCAAAGCGGCAGCTGCTGCCACCTCGCCGCCGCTGGCCGCCACCGGCGCCGGGCCTTCGGGGTTGTCAGCGATTGGTGGAGAATGCGCCCAAGATGATGGACAACGGGGCAAAAGCTTGACACGGGGAAGCTCTTGACGAGCGAGGACTCCGGGCCCGACGTCTCAGACGACGTCGCCGGTGTCGAAAGAGCCCAGGACATTGGCAGGAGAGCAAGAGGTCTGGAGATCGGATACGTGAGCAGGTCTTGAGCAGGTCTGGCTGGCAACCCTTTCCTTCCTTCGTCCGCCTGTCCATCGCCGCCATCCGTCGGTTTTCCTCTTCGTTCGTTTGCGGCACGCTCACAGCCCAGTCACACGGTTGCACGCCTGAAAGATCTCTCTCTCATCGTCCACGCGATCGCCTTCTCTCTCCGCACCATGGCCGACCAGAGCGCGGACATGCCCACCTTCAAGCTGGTGCTGGTGGGCGACGGCGGCACCGGCAAGACCACGTTTGTGAAGCGCCACCTGACGGGCGAGTTCGAGAAGAAGTACGTGGCTACCCTCGGAGTCGAGGTCCATCCAATCGTGTTTCACACCAACCGCGGCGCCATCCGCTTCAACGTTTGGGATACAGCTGGGCAGGAGAAATTCGGCGGCCTGCGTGACGGTTATTACATCCAGGGCCAGTGTGCCATCATCATGTTCGACGTGACTTCCCGCGTAACCTACAAGAACGTTCCCAACTGGCATCGCGACCTGGTGCGCGTGTGCGAGAACATCCCCATCGTCCTGTGCGGAAACAAGGTCGACATCAAGGACAGGAAGGTCAAGGCCAAGTCCATTGTTTTCCACCGCAAGAAGAACCTGCAGTACTACGACATCTCGGCCAAGTCCAACTACAACTTCGAGAAGCCTTTCCTGTGGCTGGCAAGGAAGCTCATCGGCGATCCCAATCTGGAGTTTGTGGCCATGCCGGCCTTGGTGCCTCCTGAGGTGCAGATGGATCCCCAATGGCAACAGAAGGTGGAGCAAGAGTACAAGGAGGCGCAGGAGACGGCACTGCCTGAGGACGACGAGGACCTGTGAAGGATGGACTGGGGAAAACACTGCATTGCAACATGTCGACATCAACCTGTGGAAATTTTTAACACAAACTAGGTCATTGATGTTCTGCTATTTCTCTTTTGTGCGCTGCCCTTGGGAAGCCCCTAAATAAAAAAGATAGGATTAATATTTGCTGTCTGCATTGTCACTGACTTCATCGGCTGCATCCTTGTCTATCTCGACGGCTTCTTCTTGGCCAAGGAGTGGCCCGTGGGTCAGATCTGACCCACAAAGCACTCCTGTTGTACTGTGAAGTACCATTATTAGGACGTACGTTTGGCTGGTACTGAGCCTTGCCCACCGGGCATCTGCTTCAACCAAGCAACGACCCAGGAGACCTCCTTCACCCCCTGCTGTCACTGGCTGTTGTGTGAGACAGGATTACTGTTGAATATGCAGTCCAGAGGAGCGCATACTTGACCAGATAAGTCTCAACAACTCCATTGTTCCGCTCCTCCGCATCACTCTCCTTTGTCCTGCCGCGAAGTTGTTCTGCTCCTCACTTTCTTTGTCAGGCCAATGGCCAGAAGTCACATACACATGATTGTCACTACAATGCTTGAGCTTTGATGACACATTTTTGCTTATGAGGGTCCAAGGTTTGTAGTGGACAAGACCTTACGTTACTAGACGGTAGGAGTACACATAGCTCCACGATCTTCGTACTTCGGAGCATTCTACCTGTACCTGCTCGTTGGGTCCATTCTGGTGGAGGGATCAGCATGTTTATTTCTGAGGTCAGCTGTAAATAGCAAGGTAGGCATAATGTACGTCATTGAACAGTATCATCATAACTTAGCATAGTGCAGAATTGGTCCACAGAGGCCTCTTCAACACTCAAGTCGGGCCAGGATACCAGTAAGGATCACGAGGCACCCTGTCTAACCTGTACATTACAGTGAAATAGGCTTCATTTCTTGCTTGCTTGCGTTGAAAGCTCAGCCAGCGGATAAGACATGGCCAGCACGACCATGACGAGATGGATCACGAGCTACCATTGCCACAACCTCACCTGGTCGAGGCTGGACCTACCAGACAGACCCGATGGGGTGTGCGCTTTTTGAATTTCCCGCCCTTTTCTCTGCTCGCCTGCCGCTTCCGCCAGCAGCTGACTGCCTGTTGGGAATGTTCCAGAAGAGAGAGTAGAAGAAGAGAAGGAAACAAATCTTCTTTCCTGTGTCCCCCGGCGTGTTGTTGATCGAGGCGTGCAGCTGTGCGATTTTCGTGCGAAAATACCTCTCCAAGCCGGACTCCGAGACCATTAGCATCGTCATGACGTCGCAGTCCGTGGGCAGTCTTGCCTTCGACGAGTACGGGAGGCCGTTTCTCATCCTGAGGGATCAGGGTAACCAGAAGAGGCTCACCGGCAAGGATGCCATCAAGGTGGGGAATTGGGGGAACGCCGTGTGAGTGTGTGTGTGACAACTTCAGACTGTACTTGTGACATTCTTTTAGAGCCACATCATGGCGGCGCGGTCGATAGCCAATACCTTGAAGACTTCCCTGGGTCCGAAGGGGTTGGACAAAATGATGGTCTCGTCGGACAACGACGTCACCATCACCAATGACGGAGCCACCATACTCAAGATGATGGACGTGGAGCATCAGGTAATGGGCCCCTCGCGAGGTTGACCTGAAACGTCTGCGAAAGTTGACGGGTCACATTGCTCTTGATGTTGGGCTCAATGAGTAATGGCCCAACTCGACGATGATCACGTGGTCCCTATAAAAGTTTCGAAGACCAAGCAGGGCGAGAAAGAAGCCTTTAAAAATTCCAATAATTCGGAACGGACATCTGGAGTTTCAGAAGCAGCCCACGTCTTGCGGCATCGAGATACCCTTAACTTGAGGGTCCACTCGGTTGCAGTACATCTATGAGGCAACTCCTAGTCCTAATTTTAAAGTATTACAGATGTTAATGACGTATATACTGTGTATACTGGACAGTAGCTCCGCCTGGTCCTGAACCCTTGTGACCGACGATTTCTTCTCCCAGATTGCCAAACTGTTGGTCCAGCTATCTCAGTCCCAGGACGACGAAATCGGCGATGGCACGACCGGTGTTGTGGTGCTGTGTGGCGCCCTGCTCGAGCAGGCCGAGACCCTGCTGGACAAGGGCATTCATCCCATCAGGGTTGCGGACGGATTCGAACTGGCGGCAAAGTGCGCAGTTGATCACCTAGACCAGGTCGCCGAGGCCTTTAAGGTGGACCCAAAGAATCCAGAGAACCTCATTCAAACTGCAATGACCACGCTGGGATCTAAGATGTAAGAATCTGTGGTTGTTGTGCTGAAGAATAAGTTATTCAAAAAATCCGTGTCATTTCTTCATTAGCATCAACAAGTGTCATCGCCAGATGGCCGAGATCGCTGTGGATGCAATTCTGTCCGTCGCAGACATCGAAAGAAAAGATGTCAACTTTGAACTGATCAAGGTCGAGGCTAAGGTCGGCGGTCGTATGGAGGATTCTATGCTCGTCAAGGGTGTCGTCATAGACAAAGACTTCTCGCATCCACAAATGCCCAAGGTGAGCTGATTTGTGATCTTTGACCGCTGCAACGTCCAAGTTACCCTCGGATCGATCTGCAGGAACTTCGCAATGTGAAGCTCGCCATCTTGACCTGTCCCTTCGAGCCCCCGAAACCCAAGACCAAGCATAAGCTCGATGTCACTAGCGTGGACGACTACCGCAACCTGAGGCGCTATGAAGTCGAGAAGTTCGACGAAATGGTCCAGCAGGTGAGATTGCCTAAGTCTTGAGCAAGTCAGACATACGCTACCTAAAGCCCACTTATTCATTAGGTCAAGGACGCTGGAGCCACTTTGGCGATCTGTCAGTGGGGCTTCGACGATGAAGCCAATCACTTGCTTCTGCAGAGGCAACTCCCTGCCGTTAGGTGGGTCGGTGGACCCGAAATTGAGGTAACATGTTCCAGATGTTCAGCATGAATCTTGATTCAATGTACGATTCCTTGGGGGTTTTTTTTTAGCTGATCGCTATTGCCACGGGGGGAAGGATTGTGCCTCGGTTCCAAGAGCTCAGCCCTGACAAACTTGGCTATGCCGGTCTCGTCCGAGAGTTGCATTTCGGGACCACCAAGGATCGGATGCTCGTCATCGAAGAGTGCAAGAACTCCAAGGCAGTCACCATCTTTCTCAGGGGAGGCACTCAGATGGTAAGACGTTCTGAGCACAAGGGGGTTGAGCCACCTCATAGGAGGCCATCATTTCCTCCAGATTATCGACGAGGCGAAGCGCAGCATGCACGACGCTTTGTGTGTCGTTCGCAACTTGGTCCGCGATTCCCGAGTGGTGTATGGAGGTGGCGCGGCCGAGATCTCCTGCGCCCTGGCCGTCGGAAAGGCCGCAGACACGGTGAGTACACACCATTCCATCCACCTGGTGTATTGAATAGTGAGGAACTCTAAACGTATGGATAAGAAGACCGTGTGATCCCTCTCACAGATCAAGACAATTGAGCAGTACTCGTTCCGCGCCTTCGCTGACGCGCTGGAGTCCATTCCTCTGGCTCTGTCCGAGAACTCTGGGCTGGACCCCATCAAGACGCTCACGGAGATCAAGGCGAAACAAGTGGGCGAGAACAACCCTGCCCTGGGTGTGGACTGCAGTGGAAAGGGAGTCTACGGTAAGATCTTGGGCGCATTCTCAAGTACATCAACATTGCATGAAAACTCGTTCTTGCAGACATGAAGAAGCAGCATGTGATCGAGAGTCTTCACAGCAAGAAGTCTCAGATCCTCTTGGCCACGCAGCTGGTCAAGATGATTCTCAAGATAGACGACGTCCGCTCGCCTGCAGATCCCATGGACGGGATGTAATGTAATACTACCCTCTGAATTCATGTTTGAATGACTTTTACTCTGAATAAAACACACCTAACAAAACTCGCACAAATGTTCCTGCCGATATTGCGTTATTACAAAATACAAAATGTGATGTTCATTCCGCAAGAATAAGTGTTAGCGGTGTTGAGACAATGCTTCTTTTAATCATTGATGACTTTCCCTTCACCTTTTGTTGTTGGTGATGACCTCTTATGGTCATGGAGACCAAGAAAGCGATAAGAACGCAGCAAGAGCGGAAGAGTCTTGTCTTCACTTCTCAGGACCCTTTTCTGAGCACGCCATGAATTGGATCATCAGGAGCGAAGGTAATGGTAAGCTCAAGCAGGCCGTCCAAGGATGTCATGGTTTCTTGTTCCAGTCTTATGCCTCCTGGTGACGTTTGTCCATGGAGTGATTTATTTCGAGAAATGCTATTGCCCCACCCGCGACGACCTCGTCAAGGACGACGAGCCCCTCAGGAGTAACCTGTACAGGCTGAGGCGAGACAAGCTGAAACTGACGCCAATCTACACGCCGCCAGGTAAGTTGGAAGCGAGTGGTACAACTACACCCCCAACTAACCACGACGATACGTTAGTTTTCCCCGAGCATGGTGTTCCTCCGGCCGATGTCCTCGCCGTTCTATTTCCTGACATGAGCCAGACTGAGCGGGAGAAGCTCTCCCTGACCGAATACAATGACAAGCTAGACCAGTTGCGCGACGCAGTCACGGACCGCGCTGCTGCAGTTGCAAATGGAGGGACAACGACGACCACGACAACGACCACAACCACGACGGCGGCAGCGAATAGGAGGAAGCGTGACGTGGTGGAAGAGTTGTGGGGCAATCAGCCAGAGGTGTCGAAACGCTCCCTACAGCGTGACAAGAGAACCATTGGAGACGGTGTTGACTTCGACACCATGCTGGAGACGGACAACAAGATTTGGGGCGTTTTCACGAAGGATCGCCAACTGGATGAGGCATACGCGTGTGATTGCGAACTCACACCGACGTCCAAGTTTCGCAAGACGGTCGAGCTCTACACTGCTTGGACTGACGACATGACCGACCTCAACTCGCAGGCGTTCATCGACTTCAAAGTTGCCACGGAGGAGAAGGTGAAGAAGCTCCATTAAGAAGCTTCATAGAGCGAGTACACATTGTTTTCTTTTCCAGATCGATGCTCTCTTCTCTGCCGATCACTTCATAGTACAGGATGGTTATTCTGGATCAAGTGTAGTCGCCATGAAACTCCTTGAGTTGGATGCTGTAGAAACTGATGAAGCAGAGGACCCTACAATACCGCCGGTTTGACAATAACAGTTGCGTGACCATAGGTCTTAGCTCCTTGTAAGAGTGATATCCTTTCCAGCTGAATGATCACGTCCAGATCGAGATTGAAATCACATTTTACGGCATGGACCAGACTGGGAGTACGCAGAATCTCGACAAGGTCCTCGACACCAGCACCGAATTCGGCATGGTTCCTGTATTCGCAACAGGTCAGTGTCCTTGTCAACAGTCCTTGTCGACGTGATGCGAGAGATGATCATTGTCATGTGCATTTTCGGGGGTCCTTTTTGCACACTTCTGCAAGCTGTATGTGCACTTAGACAAACTCCCGAGACTAAGTCTTGTCTAAGCTTTAATTTGCACTGTGTAATAAGTATATAAAAATTTAAAGCAAAATGTGTGAGTTCTGTAAAAAAAAAGTTGTCATGTGCATTTTGGCAGCTTCTGTAGTGTGATGAGGTTTCTGGCGCAATTCTTCGTCACTAAAATCACATTAACATTCATCAAAATCAAGACCTCTGCTCTCGGTGCACGCCTCCAAAAGCAGCCAGCTCATTTTAACAGCTGCCTGATGAATGACAGCATCCTGAAGATTGCCAACATGAACAGGAGCACTTGTACAAGGCCATGACCAAGGCCTTTTGACATTGACTTAGACAATTTATTCAGGATCAATTTCTTAATAATCCACTGCAAGTCTAACTTTGACCAGAACACTCCCGCCAGCATTTTCTGGGCAGCCAAAAATATGCACGTGACAATACACCTCACCCGGTACAGTTGGCGCACACCCACAATGTACGTAGACAAGGTCAAGTCGCCGTAGACCGCGTTATCCTGAGCGTCCTCATGGGTGACTCTCGATGTTGTCATACTCTTCAGACGCCGAGTGCTGGGGCAACACGATTTCGGACATCAGCCCACCTGCTTTCTTGACGAGTGACCTTACGGACGACACCAGGGTCCCCTCCCGTCGCCAGGTCTCCTTCCGGTGCGACGATTCGAATTCTATGCTGCCCTTCAGTTCTGATCCCGACTCCAACTTCGAGTTGGAGGTGGATTGCACGGACGGCAAGTTCGTCCGCCCGTCATGGCCAAACTCATGTGTGCCGCGTCAGGTGTGTCGGGGCGCAGATTTGCCAAACCCGCCGAGCGCCGCTATTCCATTGGTGCGCTTGGACAACAAGGCCGAGGTCCGCGCCGACGAATTCGCCTACTTCGGATGCCAGGATCCTGAAGCTGTACTCAACGATAACTCCGGCATGAACGTGTACCAATTGCCCTGCATTGAGACTCAAAGTGATCCTGTGTGGGACCCAAATTGGCCCGAATGCTACCTGGAGCCTACGTGCACCAACTTAGCGGAGCCGGCTCCGACCTCTGGCATGCAAAGGGCCACTGAAGGCGACAAGGTCAAGCTGGGCGACTACGTCGTGTATGAGTGCACCCGACGCGATGAATTCTTTGAGGTCTCAACGGTAAGTGAAATTTCTGTGGATCAAGCACTTATGCGACTTCACGACGATCTCTATATGACGTGTTGTACCAGGGTCCTGAAGTCAGCCTCCTGTGCTCTGAACCCGTGTCCAACAACCAGGGCACCATGGCCACCTTGACGAATTGGGAGACGTGCGAGCAGTTGCCTTGTGTCTGCCTGGGAAGTGCGGATCTAGAAATTGACAAGGCTCTTATGGTACGATGCGTAAAGACCGAGCTTTAGTCGTGCAGAAAGCCAACATCCTTCCCCTTGCAGATCCTCGAGACGGCTTGCCCGAGCCACGACACGTACGACCTCTATCAGGACTCCTCCACGCCGGGCTATGGCTACATCATAGGAAGACGGTTCAACTGCGGTTCCTACAAGCCGCAGAGTCCAACCTGGGAGTCCAGGTGCAGGTGTGATGATCTGGACCCACGTGAGTTTCAACAGTTACAGTATTGTGTCCTGATCAAGCTTAATAAGACCTAAACAACAACAAATAGCAACGGCCTACTGGAATGAGTTTCAAATTCTTTCGTACGACTGGGAGCCAGACTTGGGCAATGCCAACAACGACCTGTTCAAGCAGAGGAAGGAGGAGTTGGAGCGCCAAGTTAGTACAAATTATAAGGCATGAAAGCAACACCAAAGAGTGAATCTCGGGCAGATAAATATCGAGCACTTGAACGACCCCAATGTCATGGCGCTGTGCTACCTCCGCGCCGTGGTGGTGGGCTTTTTCCGGGGCGTAAAGCAGGCGGATGTGCCCGGCCAGACTGAGGATAAGTACTACCCTCATGCCCAAGTGGAGCACCAGTTTAGCGCGGCCTGCGGCGTCACCATCGACCAATGGACGTTAGTGATCAATGCGGTTGTGGGACTCCACGGACTCGACGGGTATTATGGCACGCTACACCTGAGGCCCACCACGGTCACTAGGGGTGAGTGACAAGACATGTATGACGCATGAATAGACATCCTACAGGGTGATCTGTATTTTAGACGTGCTCACTTGCGATACGGACTCCCTGGTAAACATCGTGGCCAACGACTTCTATCAGGTGGCGGACTTGGACGTTCCTAGAAAAGTTGGAGAGACTCTCGCAGTGACGTGCAAGGATGACTGGAAGCTCTTCACGATGGACCAATGGGACTCGGATCCTGACGACAACCAACTCACCCTAATGTGTAAGCCCGATGAGCGCTTCGACGTGCCTCAAAGTTCGGAGCTACCAAAGTGTTTGGCGAGGTGCTCGGCTACCAAGCCGCAGCCGCGCTCCAGTGACCGTCTCATTCTTGACACTGATAAAACTCCTGACGGCGAGACGTGGGAGCTGGAGCTCATCTGGTACAAATGCGAGAACTCCGAAGACGGCCTCGAAGTCATTGGGCCGGAGGGCGATCCAGAGGGAAGTGACACCTCTGAGAGGTACTACATGTGCAGCGGTAGCGGGGACTATGACGTCGAAGTCGTTAACGGCCAGATCAAGTTTCAGCCGTGTCTCCCCAGACGTAAGTTGTTCTTGGTGAAATGTTCATCCCGTGACAACAGCTTGTATCGGTTACAGCCACTCGTTGCCAGTGCCTCGGCGACCTGAAAACTCCGCTCGCTCAGAGCGCCCTCGACTTGTTTTGCCGAAACGTGGACTACGAGGTGAGGGACAGCTTCATCCGAAACCAGGAGACCTTGGAGCCCCTCAAGGAGGTCGTTCCGAGCAAGAATCGTTGCGGATCTAGCGATCCCGTGGAAATGACAGAGGACACCAAGTGCTTCTGCAAGGCTAAGGACGGTGAAGGCGCGAAGGAGGGGGTCGTGTTAAAGCTGGAGATGGTCAACATCCCGTTCGAACAAGATTTGCTCGATCTAAGGTCGTCCCTCTTCGTCGAGACGAAGAGATTGGTGGAAAAGACGGTGAGAGAAGTCAACTTGTCGACGTTTTTGGTGTTGTTGCCACAGTTCAGTTTTAGTTTTCATAGTTCTGCCAGAAACCGTCCATGTTTGGGTTGGTTTTTCGGAGGGTCTTAAACATGAGTGACATTCACCAAAACTGCTTAAGTGGAAAAGTTCCTAAGGGTGTAAGACATGTCGAGAGATGAGGATTGAACCCCTTTTCTATCAGATGGACGATCTCTACCTGGCCGACAGTGGCATGACCGCTGACAAGTACGTTCGCACGATCCTGATTCGCTTCGAGATCGGCCCCACCAACTTGAACGACCTCTGGAACGAGCTGATCATCGCGGCTGACAATGAGAACATCACGACCGCCGGCGATCTCGACCTCCCCGGAGACGCAATCCTAGGGCCTCTGCAGCTTACGGAGGAGGAGGAGCTGGCACTGGAGGAGGCACGACTAGCAAATGACTACGTGGAGGAGGAAAAGTTCAGCACTATCATTTTCATCGAGGTGCAGTTCCTCGAAAAGGGGCCCACTGACGTGACGGTCATGGACAAGACGTGGACCTTGTTGGAGAATTTCTGGCTGGGAAACACGCTCTGGGTCAATCAGGAGTGCTTCGGGGGCACCAAGAAGACCTGCACTGCCTCAAGTACGTACAAAAGCCCGTTTCTTGCCCAACATGGTGGTCTTGATTGAGATCTTGCTTTTCCATGGCAGTGATTGATCGATGCCACAACGATGATCTGACTGCCATTTTTCACCTCTCCCTTACACACGACGCTACTCGCACGGCAGAGGATGAGGCCTTGCAGAACTTTAACATCGTGCCCGTGGGCTCCTACGTCAACTTGTTCTGCCAGTACGAAAATGAGCGTATTACGGCAGATATCTACGACGACGACCCTGACGACTACCGTATGAGCATCATGTGCAGGCCCGACCGCAAATTTGACTTGCCCAATGAAAACTATCCCAAGTGTCTGGCCTGGTGTCCCCGAGAGAAGCCGGAGGCACCGGAGGAATCAGGGCTGAATTTGTCCCCCGACGACGACAACGACAGGTACGTGTCTGGGTAAAGTGGAACGTCCGACCATTGTCGCTCGTGTCCTTAGGGAGTACTGGGAGGGCGAGGCCATCACGTTCGTCTGCAACGACACGACTCTGGGGATCGGTGCGAGTGACGACTTCGCGAGGGACTTCCCTTGTATCAGGGCCGAGCCGCTCGGCAAATTTCAGGTGCCCGACGCCAACGAGACGTGGCCTGCGTGCGTCCAGAGGACGACCACTGTGAAGCCATGTACGTCAGATCACAAATCCCCCATGATTTGTCTCTCCACCAGTTGAAAAAGAAACATTGAGTGACTTCTTGCCATTGCAGTGATAATCGACGCCGTTCTGGGCTACGTGAAGGAGACGGACGACCAACTCACGGAGCAGAAGACTCTGGAGCTCTACCAAAGCGAGAGGAACGCGGGCGAGACGGACTACTACCTCACTGCGCTGTTGCCGGGCTCCTGTAGTAAGGGGACAATGTCTTCAAATTCTGGTTACCAGTATGAGAGCGCGTTTTCTTACTTTTGCGTTTCAGTCTTCATACTCGTCTTCTTAATGTGCCTGTGCTGCACGCGCGTCGACAACAAGTACTGCTCCTTCTGCTCGAAGAACTACGTGCCAGTCTACTGAGGGCTGCAGAAGGTGCAACTGTGATATGTTATTAGTTCGAGATCTGTATGTATGTTTGACGAGGTCTTATAGGGATGAGAGTAATAATAAAGACTGGTGGCATATGTAGCAATGATGTAGACTGCATTTTCAAAAGCTTGGCTTTGGGTAGCAGTCAACCTCAGGCAGTGCACCATCGCCACGACGAAGTACCCGTTGCAGTAGGAATTTCTCTCATTTCTGTGGGAAGACCAGATGATCAAATCCGTGAATCATTAGCAACTTTATTGAACGCTCCCTACGGCTCTAGCATCACAAGGCTCTAGCATCACAAGGCTGTAGCATCACAAGGCTCTAGCATCACAAGGCTCCAGCATCACAAGGCTCTAGCATCACAAGGCTGTAGCATCACAAGGCTCTAGCATCACAAGGCTCCAGCATCACAAGGCTCTACGAACCTGATTATAGCAATAACTTTCCTCGATGCCTTGGTTACTTCTGCCCCAATAAGCTCTGGCCCTGAAGCTTTGGTAGGTGCTGGGGCAATCTCTTCTTCTTGTCCTGAAGCTTTGGTGGATGCTGGAGCAACCTCTTCCGCCTCTTCGTCAGATGCATCGACCAGCTCTTCACATCTCGCACATTGGGCGCAGTCGAGTTGTCAAGTTCCACAAAAGGTCTGAAGAAGGTTTCGGTCCGGGGACCTTCGGCTGTCCACATGATAAGAGCAGGTCAAAGTTGCTCTCAGGCAGAAACCTGACAAGGTTGTGCCTTGACATGCAACTCGTGCCTCCGGTGAGGTTTAATACAAATTTCATTGGTTAATGACACAGAGACTCCCAACGCAGTGAAATATGTTCGATTTTTGCAGCCAAAGCTGCATTGGTCACGCAAACTTTCTTGGCTCTGCAGCTCCACAGACCCTTGTTCCAGCGGTAGCAAAGCTCGAGACCTCATCCGTGTGCGTGATTTACTTCACTTTGGCACGAAATCGTGCATTTAAGGCGGGCCTGATTATCAATTAAAGTAATTACCTACCCTGGAGGCGTCGTGAACACAGTCGAATCTCCATCTAGCGGGTCTTGATGTAATCTCTTTCCCTGTTGACAGAGATACGGAGACTCCGCTGTGCTTTCCAAGGCCTTCATGTCCACGCTACGTGGTTTTTTGGCTCGATGACGCTCAAGTTGGCCAATACGTATGACAATAAGGGTGAGTGTTCGCTATGATATTTGCAAATTTATGTAGTTTTTGCGACAATTCGTCACTCACCACGCAAAAACGACGTCACGTACACAACTTCGAGCTGTGCGTGGGCTCGGCTATTTGCATAAGTGTACAAACTATGACAGTGTGTGCATATAATTTTTCTGTTGTTGCAGCTCCTTAGTCGAGAAGTTGTTTTCTCCACTTCGCGAAATCGCCAATTTAAGTACTTGTGTATCCAGCTGTAAACGTCACAAGACGTCTCTTGGGGATTTTGCATTGTGCTCAGACATGAGCACAGGGGAGGTACAAAATGCTCATTTTTTAGGGGGGTACAGCTTTCCCTGTCCACTTCACAGAGATGTTTATTATACAAAAGTGTCATATTTTTTAAAATGGGGAAGTTCTCTGGGGTCCACCTTTCAATATCACTAACATTTAAAAAGTTTTATAACATAATGAAATATAAAATTAATATTATATTTATTGGGGTCTCCGGCCTGTAAATTTTTTTTACACCAAAGTTTGTCCTTTAAGGGCTTGTAGTCCTTTAAGGGCTCAACACAGGTATGTGTGTGGCGGAGTGAAATGTGCCATCAGACTTGCATTCACCAGTAAAAATGACGCAACTTTGTCTTGTTTCCATCTCTCTAGATGCCCAGGTATTGATTTTAAGTGAGTTTATAATCTTTACTCATGATATTTCACTAACGCAATGTGTTTGGGCCAAGTGTGGCCTCAGATTTGAACAGAGCATGGATATTAGGAGGATTTTGTGTTCTTGCCATGATTGTAGGTGCATCATTGGTGGTTTTAAGTGAGCCCATAACTGTTAATAACTCACTGTAAAACAGTCATTTCACTATATAGTCACTTCATTATATATTTCATTATGTTATGTAAAACTTTTTAAATGCTAGTGATATTTGAAGGTGGACCCCAGAGAACTTCCTCATTTTAAAAATATGACACTTTTGTGGAATAAACATCTCTGTGCAGTGGACGGGGAAAGCTGTACCCCCCTAAAAAATGAGCATTTTGTACCCCTCTGTGCTCATGTCTGATTATGCTGTTCGACGACATATAAAAGTTAAGGAAATCATATTTCACTCGAAAACCCGATCTTCTCCTTAAAACCTGATTACACAGACTGACGTTTCCCGAAGTAATAGCAAAGTAAGGCCCGACGTCAACTTGTTTAGGATGACTTTATTCACCGATCGTTTTAACTGCATGCACAAGGGTCATATGACGTATATATAGAGAGCAGTTTCAATACAGACCCATGTCACTTGAGGCCTTCACTCTTACTGAAGAGTTATTTACTCCCCTTTTGGGCGGAATTGCGCCCAGACAGCGCCCAATTCCCCCCCCCTCGGCTGCTCTGATTCATGCTGACTGCCACAGTCAAAAGTCCGGCTCCAACCCCGATCCGGTGTCCCTGGCATCGTTGCAACTTACAGCTAAGTCGCATTTTCCGCAGTGCCAAAAAGTCCTGAGCTCCTGGAAACGGGTTTAAGTGATAGAAACGAGTTCCTTCATAACAAAAGCTGAGATAAAGGAAGCCTTGGTCCACTCACGCTAATCAAGGCCATCATATCTGAGATTGAACAAAGTTGTCTTGCCGAGCCTTTCCAGCTTCAAGGGCTGCTTGCGCTGAAAGGAATTCTCGGGGGGATTCGACGGCCACCAATTTCCTTAGTATTTCATTCAGTGGAAAAGCTCTATGCTTAATGGAAAGGCTGTAAGAGCATTAATGCCGGGCAGGAAGAAGTATAAAAGTCTGCTTGTTGGTAGCTGACTTTGGTCAGAGTCTTGACAACCCTCGGCATGGAGACTCTGAGAATGGCGAGGATCCCCAGTCCGAGGGTGTTGCTGCTCCTGAGCTCCATCTTACTCACATGTAAGTCCGTGACCATGACCATGACGTGATTGTCTTCAGACGTGGTTGCTTTCTAGACGCCAGTGCAGTCACGAGGTCGGGCGGAAGTCTTCGCAACCACCCGGACCCCACTGCTTGTCCTCCCGGTTACGTCCGAGTGGACAAACCTGAAGGTGTACAGTGCATGGAGGATTTCAGTTTTCGCTGGGACCGGAAGCCGGTGGCAGAGCATTTCAGCTTCAGTCGTCGACCTGTCGGAGTCTTTCGGCTGCCCCACTGGAAGGACCTACTCTGGCCCCGCGAGGAACACTGCTTGAGCGAGGAGAGCGTCTTTTGGCCTCCGGATGGACGATGTCACCAGCTGCTGCAGCGAGGACCTTGCAACGACACCGAATGGTTGGTGTTGGTGGAGGACTTCCCCGGCTCAGTCGCCATCAAGTGCAGGAGCCGCCGTTGCCCCTGCTCCCCCGAGGAGCCGCAACTGTGCGAGGTGTGGCACGAGGGTGGCGGCGAGTGCGCGGACCGGTGCGTCGTGGCTCTGGCGGCCGAGCAAGAGATGCTCTGCCGCAAGGGCGAGCAGCTCTTACTGTCCCCGTTCGGCGTGGGCGTGTGCGGCTGCCGCGTCCACCCGCCCCACGCCCGCTGGCACCTGGACGGCGCCTGCTACGCGTTGCACACCCAGGGCCCATGTCCCACCAACCACACCTTTCAGTGGAGTCCGCCGACGGTTCGCTCCCTCTGTGTGCCCTCCCTCTGTCCCGCCGGGCTCGTGCTACACTCTGACGGGCGCTGCTACGCCATCGGCGAACGAGGACCCTGCGACGAGAACTCCACATTTGTCCTGGAGTCCGTCGACCCCGCCTGCAAGCCCACGGTCGCGGTGAAGCGCATCTTCGACATGGCGCCCAACAGGTACCTCCGTAGGGAGAGACAGAGAAACACCATCCTGGGAAGTTTGCGCGTTCGCCTCAGGTGCGACGGTGGAAGTTGCGGCAACCAAGCCAAAAAGAACAACGTCTTCTTGCCCGCCAGGGAGAAGAGGATGATGAGAGAGGACAGGGCGAGGAGGTACCTCAAGTTCCTGAGGAGCTTCAGCTCCGGCCAGGGAAGACGCTTCGAGTAGTCGTTCTACCTCAGATGATGTCTTTTAAGTTTCTCCCTAAGGAGGATGACAATGCGTGATCCACGTACTAAGCTACACTGTATATAACCAAGTCCATGCGTCCAACGCGAGTAACTCAAGAGAAGCTCTCCTAATATTGTACCGTTTTTTACAATACACGATACGTGTACGTCCTATCTGCTCAATGTGAACTTGTGCTGCGTCACGATGTAGTTGAGGCAGGCCCAACCTGCGACGTGAACTATGAATACGTCAGCGCGGCTGGACGTTTTCCTGCCGACGAGCGTGCGCTGGTACAGGTAGACATGTGGGACCTACGAGAGGAGTCTCACCTGCTCCAGGAAGAAAATCTGCATACATCTTCGCCATCTTTCCGGAGGGACGAATGCGTCGTGGACACCGCGGACAGGTTGGACGATGACAAGAGGACGGCGACTGATTGAGTACAGTCTGCCGTCACTTGTTCGTCTGGCGTCCGGGATAATCCTACTCTGGCTGGTGATCTACTGCGGCGTGCTCTCGTCGCCGTTTCCACTAGAAGGCGGCAATGGGATCGACGTGGACGTGGGCACACACGTGTTCGAGGAGAGGCGTCAACTGCTTGAACGTGTGTGCCACAAGTATACCAGCGACCACTTCCGCGCGGAGTCCGAGACGCTGTCGACGTGCCACGCCGAGCTGAACCAGTTCGCCATCTTCTGGCACAGCAATCAAGTGTCGATGATCTGTTCGTTGCACAAGACCGGATCCAACAGCTGGGCGGCCTTCCTCAGCCTCCTGTCACAGACCGTCACCAGCTCAGACAGCGACGGCGACAGTCACAGCGCGGACACCCAACTGCCGGCGCTGGACTGCTTTCCCGGATGTGCCGGCGCTGCTACCAAGTTGATCGTTGTGCGCCACCCGCTCGAGAGACTTCTCTCAGCTTGGCGTCACGTCTTTCATCGGCACGACGGCCAAGGAACGCAGTCGGGCCCGTCCTTCGGGTTGCATATAAAGCCCTCGTGGCCAGAATTCGTGGAGTTGTTGCTGACCAACCCCTCGAGCAAGCTGTGGCGCCACGCCGTCACGTCCGCCGGAGACCACTGGGAGCCTTACTGGCGTCACTGCGCCGTCTGTCACGACAGCCTTCGTCCAGCTGTCATATTCAAGATGGAGGAGATGAAACAAGACCTCAAGCGCTACCTGCGGTCGATCGGGCTGGACGAGAGGCTCTCTGAGAGATTCCCGCACTTGTTGGAGGCGTCGGGCGGTCATACTTCGACGTTGGTCCAACGCTACTACGGACTCCTGAGCAAGAGACAGGTTCGCGACTTGTACGAGTTGTACAAGGTGGACCACGAGTTGTTCGGCTACGACCCAGAAGTCTTTATCGCTTATGCACGTGACTGAGCTGGTCAGCATTGCCACGGTTGCCAAAGTTGATGTGACGAAAGTCGTGTGTCCTTCGACCACACCTGTCTGTTTGTCTGTCTGTCTGTCTGTCTTTGTGTCTGTCTGTGTGTGTGTGTGATTGAGTGAGCGTGTATCTGTACATGCTGCACGTACTCCTGAACAGTCCGATGAGTCACGGGAAAGTCATATAAACCCTCTTCAACGTGCTTCGAAGCGAAGTTATATCGATTTCACATCTTGAATAGTGCTAGTTCGAATCAGCGGAAGGCGAAACTCGAATGATGCGTGTCACGAATCCGAATCCCATGTGAATTTGCGGACATGAATCTGATTCGAATCCAATTCAAGTCGAATCTCCGCATTTGAAGGGACATTGGCGAAATAACACGAATAAGTCAGAATTGAACCCGTTTGTGACACCTTTGGGAGGAGTTTCTTCGTCCTAATCTGCCCAAGGTCTTTGGGCTGAATTGTCCAAGTTGAATTGCCTAGTCATGATCATCCTGGATGAATCCTCGAATAAGATTCGAATTGTGCTTCGAGTCTTCCCCACCACTAGTCTGGAGCATGTTTGCTCGAGCAGTTCTCACTTCCTTCCCTTGCCATTGGTGTTTCTCTCGGAAATGAGGGGTCATTTGCTTTCATCTCTTCACGACTATGAATCCGCTCACGTCATGCGTGCGGACTCGATCAGGTAGGACGGGGCCGGCTGAGGCCAGGGACGTCGGCGTTGGCACGCACTACAGTCATTCATTGCAGGGGCTCTGGTTGGCACGACTATGGCGTATTTCGGACTTGGATGCGCATGCCTCTACACAGCCTGGGGGCCAGGTGGAGACCCAAAGTCCTCGGCGGCCGGGCCTCGATGAATGCTGCGCCGCACCTGAACAGCGGGAGGAGCTTCTGCTACAAGCTGGCTGACGTGGACAGGGAGACGCCGCCGATGAGCTGGGCCGTGCTCAAGTAGCTTTCACCTCCTTGGCTGGGAAAGGTCCAGATACTTGAGACCTCTGAGTGAAAACTTACGGGGAAAACTGTAACAAGAATGCATTAAAGAAATCAAACAAGGGACGTTACATAGAGGAGAAAAAACCGGAACCTTCATAATGCGACTCGTAACACAGAGCGTCAATATGATTGAAACATACCTCAAAAGGCAAACTTTGCAATAAAGACTAATGTTTTTACCACTGCCCTTGTCCAGGAGACCTGAGTAGAGAACATGGCATCATGTCTAAAGGTCTACAGGTGTCTATAGGTCAATGTCTAAAGACAAATATTGAATTTATGAATGAATGATGGCTTGAATTCCCATGAATCCAGCTCTGACTGTGATGCAATCTTCTGGAAACGTGGATGAATTACTTGCTAGGACGAGCTAGATGTGCTAGTGCTGAGCCAGTTGCCAGAATCTTCTGGAATGCTTGCTTGTCTAGCTAGAATCTCGTTTCACCAGTGACTCTAGAGAAGCTTGACGTCTAAGACTGAGCAATTCACTGGCAAGAGACAGTGAAGGACATCATTACCAAGCACTGAAGCAACTGCGTATGAGGACAACAGGTTCAATTCACTGCGGTGAAACGTACGAGCACCATTTATTCAGCTGGATGAGTACTAAAACTGAGCAATTCAGTTGAACGCCAGGAGGAAGAACCTCGTCGACAACACGAACAACAAAGACAAGAGGAATGATCAAAGAGGAAAAACCTAACATCTATGAAAGACTCTTGGCAAAAGCTTTTTAGCTTTGATGCCCTTTGAGGCCAACTTGGAGAAATGGCTGGAGAGCTAAAAATTGCATACTAGTGGTGCTTTCTGCACTTCCTTTTGCATGTGCAAGCCTCATACTATAGCCCCATGTCAGACTTTTTAGGAACAATGTATATGTGTGCTGAAAGATAAATGAGCATCTAAACAGAAGATGCACCTCCTCCCCACAACACTTGTACTTGATGTTATCATTTTTAAAGCTTAAACTGTCTCTTAAGACTGGAATTCAGTGCCAGACTCATAGCTGTGTAAGCTGATGAACCTTTATTACACTATTATACAAGGGATTCACTTGCGGGCTGAATTGGCCGTCAAGTATTCGATTTGAATATCATCTCATGAGAAATGAGTAAAACAGAAAAGCTGTGTAAGAGTTTAGAGACATGTTAAATCGGTGAAGATGTCAGGAAGAAAGTGTTGGAACATTAACTGCATAAGTGTGCATACTTTTTTTTGACAGTTTTAATGCCCAGAGTAAGTACATGCATGCATGCCTTGACTAGTCATGGCAGTCGAGGATATGAAGGATGGTTGCACAATCAGCAAGATTGAACATCTTCTTTGAGGGCACCTCCAAGTGGTGGAACAAAGCTTTGTTGCTTTGGGGAATACAAAGCCATGGTCAGAAGGTACATCCATTCACAGGGTGACCTTTGAACTGATCCGATTTGTCCACCCACGGACATCACTCGTGGTAACGACCAAAACTACAGTGTGGTCCACGGCCCGCCAGTCCGTCAACAGCTCAGACCCCTGTGAAGTCTGCGCCCACGCAGGCACAAGACCCGGGCTGAGCTCCAAAGTGGCGGACACCGTGGCCGTGGTGTCCGCGGGCTAGTCTGCGCTGACGGAGTAAACGCTCGACACAATGACCATCATGCTCCCCGGCGCCACCAGTGGGCGAAGGAAGCCTCAACAGGGTGCGACAGTTCTCAACTAGGACAGGTGGAAAGTGCCCGTGATCTTTCCAACGCTGCATCGCGAAAGTTGTACTTTCCGTCGTTGTTGTTCAGCGCCACCTTTCTGACTTGCCTTGGCAGGTACGATAAGTTTGAGGAGAGGCAGGCGAGGAGGAAAAACTTGAGCCTTTTCTGTCACCCTTGAAAGCTCCTCTCTTTCTTCAATGGCTCTCCAGGGGTGGCGAATGATTGCAGAGCCTCGCAGAAGACAAGAGCGCCAGTTTCATGAGCTGAAGAGCTTCATGGCTGTGATGAGGCACGCGCCTTCTCTGAGCTGATCCCTCGGCCACAGGTAAGTCTTCACCGGCGAGTGAGTGGGGAAGAGGCGCTTTTACAGCCCATGTACAGATACACTTGGAGAAGCTCCCCTTGGGCGCGTTGCCCAAAGGGTCGGACTCCTGTCAGGCGAGGAACCCGCTGTCCACCTCTCCTACCTCTTCTGCGTCGTCGACGCGGTCGACGTCGACCTCTGACACCTGGTTGGGGTGGATGAGAGCTGTCGAGTCATGTTGATGTAGGAATAACTTCACTCATGACTGGCAAACAGAAAACTGTTTGAGAAGTCTTGTCCGGGACAAGTCCTGGTGTCAGGAGGTCCTTATCTGGACGTAGATTACAATTTGGCGCAGTCACAAAAAGAACCGATGACAGTCAAGGAAAAGCTGAGAAAAGAGGACACTTTTTCCAATCGAGGTCTGCGTTCGCGTGTCTAAGCAGAGAAACGAGGTCATGGCTGCAGAACAAGAGAGGCCGCAAAGGCCCAGAAACAGTAATTTGCAGCTACAAGGGCTGAATAATAAGTGCGATAACCGCGGGTTGTTCATCTCTCTTTCTCTCAAGCCTTTCCTTGTAGCCTTGCATGGAGACGACGGCGGCGGCCGCCTTGTAAAGGCAGGACAAACTGCCTTAGACTCGTTGTAGTCGACTGGCAGGAAGCGCTCGGTGGAGGACAAAGAGGGGGGGGTTAAGGACGACACTGGGACTCGCTTGGCAGTCATCATGATAGATGAGGTTGGCGTTGCTCTTGGGTGTGAATGTCTAATAAATAAGTAGGTCCCGATGATGACATCTGACGGTCAGCTGGGAGCTCAGTCGCCCATGAGCTGCTCCTCGCCGACCGCGGCGACCGGCAGAAGCAGCAGCGCTGTGGCGTCGTCGGGCTACTGCACCACCAACAGGGGCAGCACCACGGGCAGCAGCAGCGATGAGGACTTGGGCAAGCGTCTCCAGCGGCGGCCCGACCGCAAGGGCGACGAGGCCGAAGGGCGGACACACCTCGTTCACTCAGACGAGGGGGACGTCATAGAGATGTTAAAGTTCGCTTTCACCTTGCAAGTAAGAGTGATGTCTTTTGGTCGCACTTTATGACCAGCTGTGCCTTTAACGCATGCTGTACATGTATGTACACTTGTTCTATACGGATCTATATATCTATAGTGTTATATGGAAGAGCAAGCTGTGCGTACAACATAATGTATTGCACAGCACAATGTATTTTTTGTACCGTACAAC
>JAAUXU010080414.1_pt1 | contig 54454 bp, 60 predicted proteins | sample 7278151 | NCBI WGS metagenome assembly JAAUXU01 (sample SAMN14350113, study PRJNA611818) | marine sediment metagenome | isolation source: surface marine sediment (1.8m) | place: French Polynesia: Moorea | collected 2018-08
TATGAGCAAGCATGCAAAAACCCCGTGTCCGGGTCGAGAGGTTGCTAGGTGCGGTGAAGCAACGAAAAGAGAGTAATGGGGTGACAATTTGACATGTAAACAAAACTCATCGACCACACTCGGAAAACCTCGATCTGGACTGCCATCTCTCTCCACTGCTGATGACGGCCATCTGGTCTTCAAGATGCTGTACTGTCTTCTCTTGCTACTGCTGATGACGGCCATCCGGACTGTCATCTCTCGCCATTGCTGAGTCTGATCGGGTCTGATCAGGACAGAGGCAAGATCATAACAGGCACTAGAAATCAGTGCCAGAAAATGACTTAGTGACACTTACCAGCAGCGAATGGATGAGATTTCCCAACTGGCATCGATGAGTTTTGTTTACATGTCAAGTTGTCACCCCGTCGCTCTCTTTTTGTTGCAGTATGCATTCGAGTAGGATTAGAAATTTTTACTTGTACCAAAAAGCTGGCACTTGCACAAGATCACTTCATTTAGCAAATACATATTAGGAAAACTAAAAAATTATCGTAGACCTCATCATTTCCGACCTCAAGAATCTTTCTAAACTTCTCAGTGTGTCCTCCATTGGCAGCACAAACGGCCCCGAGACATTGGCACAAGTTTTCTTTCAATATACGCTGGTGTAATAGTGTCGTCCCATTCCATGTGGAGCTTTTTGATGAGATTTTGCCATGGTTGTGCTAGCTTGACGCAGGCAGCCTTCTCCAAAACCGACCAGATGGAAAAGTCGCTTGGATTTAAACCTGGACTGGACAGCAGCCACATTTCATTGCTCCAGAAGCTGTTCTGGCCGGAAGGTTTTTCATGTCGCACTGAAGGTGTGTGCCGTTGTTCCGCTCCGCATTATGATGAAGTCCCCCGGCACACACCTCGCTCACTCACACAATCGCTGGCGAGATCACACGACATGTCGCACGACATTGCCGTGGTGACACATTGAGTACGGACACGCGATCCCTGAGCGATCCAATGTCCGAGGCAGCACCCAGAACTGTAGCGGGAAGCAAAATAGCTGCAGCAGGCTGAAAAGTGCTGCTGTTCGGCGTATCATAGGCTGAAAAACCCAGGCTGTAAAGTAAATAAGCACCATCAAAGAATGCACGTACAAACCTGGCGTACTGGACCAACCACAGGAAGGTTGTTCCCATCTTGTCACTATGTACGTAGACGACCACTGCGCTGACGTACTTGAGGGGGACTTGGGGGTGCACGAGCCCCAACAGAAAGGTTTTGCGGTATTTGCCCTCCCTCTCCTCTCGCCATTTTCCATACTTTTGAGTTATTATAAAGTCATTCATCAGTCAACTTGAAAATGTTACACAGGATACAAAAGAAAAGCATGGCTGAGTAGTTAGAGTCAAAAAGCTGCAAGTAGTTGACCAACGCGCAGTGCTTGCCGTAAGTACCAGCAAGGGGTTAAAACTTCACTTCATACACTGTTCTGCAACATCTTAAGGTGGAATTTTGATATGGAACGTGTAGATGTAATACTTGGGCACAAAGTTGAGTACAGAAGTTTAATGCTTAGGCTGCCCATTTTGGTGCTAGTGTGCTCAAAAGCAAGCCAACTAGAGAGGGAGGCATGTCAGAGACACTTGAATTAGTCTTTTTCCACGTAGTAAAAGTTGATGAAATTGCCTGAAATTTTCATGAGGGCATCCGCTCCCCCCCCCTCCCAGGTTCCCCCATTTCCAGCGGGATTCACTCCCCGCGCCCTCCGGCGCCGTGAGCAAGCATGCAAAAACCCCGTGTTCGAGATGAGAGGTTGCTCGGGTCTGTGAAATCACAGAAAGAGACTGATAGGGTGACGCTTCGGCACCACGCCAGCCAGAACAACTGACTCGATGGACCTGACTTAGGATGCCAATTGGGCAATACCCATCCGGACAATGACCGGGACAAGGACGCTGTCGACTTTATGCACTCAGAACGACACGCAATGAGCAGTGGAGACAAACCTGTATTCAAGAGTTCTGCGCGTCAGCGGTGTAGGAGCCAAACTCTCCCATCTCAAGTGACGCTGCTGAAGTAATGAATTGAGAGCTGCATCAAAAGTTCGACCTTGGCTCTTCACCCGTCCTGTCCGCCAATTGTGCTCCAGACATATCTCATCCAGCACTGAGAAAATCACTGCCTCCGAAGCTGCTATCTTACATCTTGCGCCTCTGGCTCTCATGCCTCAAGCTAGAGGTATAAGTACGACAGGCGAAAGAGGTATAGAAGCTGGAAGAGTATACAAAGTATAAGAGTCAGACGTGCAAGAGGTACGAGAGCGGCCTTGAAGGCTGCGATTTTCTCCGTGTGGGACGCGATGCCTCTGGAGCACCCGAAGAAGCTGCTGGGTGACCTGCACGCGACATAAGTGGTCCACATGGGACAGCAGAGTCCGGCGACTAACTCGAGGTGTGCAGATTTACTGCATCAACATTAGCTTAAGCTATCCTAAAGTGTGGAGCACCACTGTACATAAATTGCAATTTTTTGTGCTGAATGTCAAAGTCACCTTTCACATTGGCTGGGGGGGTGCTCATTACGGGGTGCCTTTTGTTTTGGCACCCCTAGCCAAATTGTAAGGTGCCTGTTGCATCTGCCGGGTCGTGCTGATGAACTCTTCGGTGCAAGTAACCTTCGAGGGTGAAGATGGCCTCCACATGCTAAACTGAAACATTTTGAGGGTTGAATTTCCAATGGAGATTGATCCTCCTCCAGAAAATGTGAAACTGAAGCACCTTCCATGGGTCACTGCACTTTGACCCCTCTAGCAGAGGTCAAAAAGGGCAGTCACAAATTTGCTCTTTGGTGCTAGATCTCGGTGTGTCAATGACTGATTTCCCATTGATATTCAACCCCAAAATGTTTCAATTTAGCGTCTTACCCCACTTCCCAGCGCCAAGGATTGCGCATGCATGAAGTTTGAGAGTTGGGCCGTGTAGCGTACGCAGCATAAATTTAGTCCTCCTTTTCTTTGAAAATTAATGTAAAGTCTCACATTGCTGTCTTCTCAGTGACAGTTCTACAGACACTGAATTTTGTCAACAAAAAGCTGACACAAGGTGACAGCTTCATCCAGGATACATCAGCAAAGTCCTGTATGCACTCTCTGTAGCATTGCCCTGACTTTTGGTAGTGAGGAAACGTCACCCTGTTAGCGATTTCACTCTACAATTGTTCTTAAGGCAGCATTTTTGCAGCAGCCTTCAGTAGGGCTTGTGGACAGTTAGTCTTTGAGGACTACTGCTGTGTGTGCAATTGTCCGCACCCTCATCACACGGTCAAAAGAACCAGATTCTTGTGAGATTCCTCAGACACAAGAATGACATGTGATATTGGAAGAACTAAACACGCGCAATTAGCATAACGTGACTAACGGGGTTGAGGGGGAAACCATTAGTACTCGTTTGAATAACAACGGGCACCCTTTAGGGCCCCCCGTTACACAAGTTTTACTCCCTGAGTAGCAAGAAACATTCATGTAATGTTAGATCCACAGGGTATTCGGAGATTCCGGCTGTGCTCAGAGGACGTACAGACCAACGAAGAATAAGCAAAGTGGACGCTTGTTGCTGAGCCTGTGCGGAACTTACAAAAGCGTGATCTGGCTCAGGTGAATGAAGAGATTCAAAACTTTTAGTTGCCGAACGAATTTTGTAAATTGGAACTCAGATAAAGCAAGTCATGGAATCCCGAACCCGAAGGTCGTCATCCTCACATTGCGCTCCGGTTGGCAACTTCTTCAGCTGAAGAGATGAAGCAAACTCTTCTGAAGGACTTTCAAGCCCTGGATGGTGACTGTTCATTTTGTCTCGAAATCCATGAAAATGTGCTGGTAAAAGCACTCACCGCATTTTGCCCTCAACTCGGTAGTCGTCATCTCGAGGACTGAGCGAAATGATGTGAGAATGTTAAATGACGCGTCAATGTGAGAATCATTCAACAAGCAACAACTGTTATATTGTGTCAGATCGACAAAAGCCTTCTTTGCAAACGAAAATATTTTTAATGCACTCTTTAGAGTAAGCCAGGTGATGTGTATGTAGCACTCAGGCTGGCCAATAAGTCTCCACTTTATACAGTGTCGGGTGACAGTTGGTTTTCCTGCAGATAGATTTTTGTCAGTTTAAAAACTCTGTACTATAACGTGAGTCTGGCAACAGCTTGAATAAAATGTCCCTGAGAAATGCTCCACTGTCACGCTAGGAAGTGGAATGGCTGTGTTTTGGGGGGTGAAACAGGTGCCAACGAACAAATGAGAAGTGCGCGCAGTTTATGACTATCAAACACAAGTGTTTTTGACTTTGCTTTTAGGTCCGTTCCATCTCTCTGCGCACTGTGTGCCACACCACTCTGGCCATTGCCGTGACCTGGGCTGCGGCGCTGGCCATCTCGACGCCCAGCATCATTTTCTTCGATACCTCCACCATCGACTTTGCGAACGGCGAGGAGAGGATCATCTGCTCATTCAACTCGGACGAGAACGACAAGAGACTCTATCAGTCTCTGTTCTTTGCAACCTCGTTGGCAGTGCCCCTGGCCGCCATCCTCTGGCTATACATGAACATGCTGGTGCGCCTCTGGCGCGGAGCAGCGGCCCTGGCGCAGGGCAGGGGTCCCGCCAGGGACGCCAGTAATAACGTCTACGTGGGAGGCGGAGGCGCCAGGGGCCAGGAGAACAAGAGAAGAGTGACCAGAATGGTTGTCATTGTTATCATTGCTTTCGCCATCTGTTGGACGCCGCTTCAGGTAAGACTGCAAACATCCCTATCAGCGGTTGATGCATGTGATAGCAAACAGATGAATGCACTTTCACAGGGATATTTTGCACCATTCCTTATCAGCAATGTCCTCCTTGTTGATACTAAGTTCCACGTCGTTCGTTTCAAGTTTGCTATTCCAGTCCGTTACCTATCCTCATATTTCAAAATTTCTTTCTTTCCTTCTCTCTTTTTCCGTTTTGTTAAATTACTTTAGTCACTGATATGGCATCAGTGCTCTTTTTGGTGAACGTCATACAGGTTGGCGCTGTTTTAACATACTGTGATACGCTCTAGTGCGATGGAGGTGATCAAAATGATTGATTAAAGTTGGCGCTGACTCTTCTTGCAATTTCAAGTAAAATGTCATGGGCCGATTCTTTTTCTCCATTTCTCATGGGACAAATTGACAATGTCCAAAGATCTTGCGAAGACTTGACAATGACCGAAATTGTGGCCAGTTCGCAACAGAATAGGAAATATTGTCAATTTTTTCTGGCCTGCCAACTCTTCTGGTAGCAAGTACGTACATGCTCTATGAACGACCCAATTCACACGTATGTCCCTGCACACAGGACGTGCTGTACTAACAACGTACCTTGCAGATCGTGTTGCTCCTGCGCAAATTCAACATGTACGACATCACTGAAAACGGCGGCCTCGTGGTCCTCCAAATCATTACTCAATGTCTTGCCTACTGCAACTCGTGTCTCAATCCGATACTCTACGCGTTCTTCTCGCCCAATTTTCGCGCGGCCTTCCTGAACACTTGCCGCCGCAGGCGACGAGACAACGGTGTTGGCGCAGGGGCGCAGGCGACCTCCGGCAGACAACAGCCTCCTCAGTCCTTGAGGCCGCCTTATAAGGAGAAGGTCATCAACTCCGAGGATGGCCTTTTTGAGGCCGGGGCTAGCGCTGACGGGCCGGCGAACCTCGTGGACACGCCGCACTCGCCATTGCTACCCGACACTCAAAAAGAACCAGACGTACGTGAATGACGAACAACAACATATGCATGCTAGACCAGCAATAATGTGCTGCATTCAGCCGCGTGAAGAGTACAAATTGTGAGTGCTTATTAATGCACTTATTGCTCAAGGCGTCAAAGCAGCTTAAAACTCATAGAGCTGGTGAAAGTGACGAGGACCTTAGAAGTATCACTTTTTCCATTTCTACTTGTTACGTGTTCACAGCATACAGTAGATTCCGCGAAGGTGGGAACTGGAAAAGTGGGAAGTTCGCTTTGGGGGAAATATATTGGGTCTCTTTCTATTTAAAAAGTATTAATGCATAAGTGGGAGTGTTCTGAATGCAAAATTCGGATAAGTGGAGAATTAATCCCAACTTTGAATATAATGTTAGTGTGGGAAGGATTTAGATTAAAATGCCCAAATAAGAACACCTAATAACGCACGGAAGACAACGAGGGTTACGAGAAAAAAGAAACCCCAGCCTTGGTGAATGAAGAGAAGCTGCAGTAGTTGGAAATTCTTAGGAGATTCGTGAAACTTGCATGACAGATGCCCATTCCATGATATTGAGTGTGAGGTTCACTCACGAGTGTCAAAAGCTGCAAAACACAAAACTATTGACAAAATTTTTGCATAAACGGACTGTATTTTCTCGGGATAAACGTACTCTTTCTTTCCTACATGACCTGTTTGTGTAGATGGGAATTCCTGATGAATGGCAAAGTTTTTGTGCTCCCGATCATTCCAACTTAAGCGGAATTTACTGTGGCAACATTGCTTTCGCCTGACGAGTTGAGTGTGGTGCAGGTATGGGAAAGCTTCTTTTACTTTTTCTGAGGTTCATACGTTTGTGTTTCTGGGTTTCTGGAGTTTTTATTCGTTTGACGAGATAGCGTTGAGGAAGTTAGGTAAAGACTTTGAAGGTCGTACCAGGTCAGATTTTTGCTCGAGCCAAGGAACAAGGTAAGGCACATGTTCTTTACCCTAAGCAAAATGTGCATAACCGTTACTGCAATCCAGCTAAATGAAAGAAGGAAAGCTCTTTTAACATTTGTCACCCAAGATGACTTCCCTCCTACTGGGTGATTGCCCCCCTCAGATGACCAGGAACAGCCTCACTGGTAACACGATCTTAAGCATCGTTCCTGCCAGACTTGGGCCTGTTGGAGGTCGATCTCACGTATTTTTAACCATAATCAAAACACACACTTTGTAAAAGCTACCAAATAATGCTGGTCAACCTCAATGCGAATTTGACTCTTTTTTGGAAAACCAGGTCCCAGGCTTGGTCCAATAACATATCTACACCTCACTCTGCATGAGAATTAGAGGTACAGTACTGCCAAATGAACCGACTAACACCTAGTTTATATATCATTTATTACGTACGTATACATGGAGCACCTTTACATGACTCTTGGTATGTCTTTTATGCTAACAAAATTGACAAGGGATCTGTAGGGCTTTTAGGTTGAACTGGAAAAGGTCACACCGGGTCTTTTTGCTCTCCCACACGAATTTTGCATCGCCAATGAATACTGCTTCGAGTATCTCTTTTTGTTTCTAGGACCACATGTATCATCGCATGTCAATGAGTGTCTCTTATACCGACATCCGTGGCAATGACCTTTTGTCACCGAAGAACGTCGCCAGAAAAGCCAAGAGTCAGCAAGAACTGGCCAACCCCAGCCCTGTCATCACCCCAGTGTCGAATGGAGAGTTAGAAGTTATCAAGTACTGCTTTAATGAAAAAGAGACCAGCTTCATCGCGGAGATGTAGCTGGCAATGTAAACTGCATGACGATGCATTGTTGTTCTCTGTGCATATCTGAGAAGTGTCCAACTGTGATTAAATTACTCGTACATTTCTTTTAGTCTCCATCTCCGCCATCTCCGTTGTCTATCACTTTTATAACTTCCCACTGCATGATGCTAGCTTCTCTTCCACCAGCTGACACTAGTCCAGAACCCTCTGAGATGAACGCCACGTCGGTCACATGTGCCGAGTGTCCCAGAAGCTGGAGCGCACCACTCCAAGGACTGGTGGCTGGATAGCGCAGTACGCGTATGCGCCCAAAGTCGTCACCAACGGCGATGAGATCTCCAGCAGCATCGCAAGCGTTTATGTCGGTGCCGTCAGCCAACTGCGGCCAGATGCCAAGCGTCTCGAAAGAAAGAGTGCATTGCTGAGTCGCCCAACCTCCAATGGAGTCAATCTCCTCAGCGTCCGTCACTTGGGTTTTAGACTCGACGCTCCAAAAGAGCACCTCATAATCTGTCGAGTTTGTGCGCAGATAGGCAGAGTCATGGGACCAGTCCAAGTGTGACACGTGACTGGTGTGCCCAGTTAAGGTGCAATTGATTTCAAAGGCAGCTTCTTCAGACTCTTCTTTCTTGCGCTGCAACACATGCACCTGGTGGTCCTTCGCTGCAGCTCCCAAGAATGCACCATCAGGTGAGAAGCCTAGCGCAGTTATCTCCGTGCCTGCGTCGTATGCCTCTGTTAGGAACTTTGTCTCCAAATCCGCTGAGAAAATCTTGCCGGATTCCAGTCCTACAGCAAATTGCGAACCATCGGCTGAGGATGCAACGGATTTGACGCTATCGGCCAGCTCTGCACTCCACACAGCCTTATGTGCCACGGCATCCCATAGAACGACTGAGCGGTCGTCACCACCCGAGAAGAATTTGTCCTGTCCTGCCACAGCCGCTACCGAGTTCACCTCACCACCATGGCCGTGGACCAATGTTTCCACTTCCACGTCCTCAATAGCATTCACCTCGGGCGATATTCGAAAAGACACCTCGACCACGCAGTTTGCAGTCGTGCCCACTACCAGGTGGAAAAATCGACGGCCGTCTTCATTTGCAGAATAATTCTTCCGGCGTATTCGACGGACGCACCCGAGCTGACTAGGAAGAGCAGCGCCTGCTCCAATGAGCTGGTAGTTGACGTCAAAAACGACAAAAGCCCCGTCCTCCATGCCTCCTGAGACAAAGACCCCATCTTCAGGCATGACACATATGTCTCCCACTGCACCTTGGTGAGCGCCCTTCAGCACGCGCACCACCTTCACAGACTTCCAAATCATGACATTGCCGTCCGAGTCACCAGTGAGGATTTCCTCGTTATTAGCGGCGAATGTAGTGCAGAGGACATGGCTCGGGCGCTGGATCTTTCTGGTAAACAGACCCTGACTCTTTTCAAGTTCACCGTCCTTTAGCTCCCATAGGCTGACGTGACCTTTTCCAACTGATACCATCGCAGTATCAGCGTCTGGCACAAATTTCAATGCATGAACCTCCGCGGATGCTGCCACAGATTGCATCAATACCGTCGGTTCTGAACTGTTCATGTCATCTCCGATGCCTTCCCAAATCGAAAGTTGCGGCTTATCCTCGGAGTCGACCGTGGCCAAGAGGACGCTATCCCCTTTGGAAAATGCCACAGTCGTGACCGCTGACGTGAAGTAATCATCACCCACCACGCTCACCAGCTGCAGGGAATCGTAATTCCACACTTGCACATGCGCACTTTGCAACTGGTCACTTTCCTCTTGGTGACCTTCTGCCTGCCCACTGGCACACAATGGTAGGTAATGGTGCACAGTCAGACAGAGGACGTCATTACTGTGTCCACGGTAGTGGCGCTGTGTCTGCGCCTCGCCGTTGTAAAGGACGACGACGCCGGCCACGAAATATGCAAGTTCTCCCGTAGCAGGGAGTAGGTGAAGGCCGTCACTGCCTGCGCCGCGTCCCCGATAGCCATACACCCATTGCAATGCGAATTCTACCTCTCCCGGTGCATCAGCCTCAGCGTCCGTGGTCCATTCATCGCGATATTCCGGAGGAATCCTGAGGGGGACGTCGCGTCCTCGCAGTTGTAGCTCAGCTGTATCATCATCAACACGTTTGACGACATGCGGCCGCTGGGTCTTGGCAGAGACTAGTCGAGAGCCCGTGCTTTCCGCTTCTACAGTTACGTGATTGTCGTTGTCCTCCGCTTCATTTGCTTCAACCTCGCCTTCTTGTTCTTCATTTGCTTCCGCCTCGTCCACTTGTTCATCCTTCGGTTCTTCTTGCTCCTGACCATCTTGCTCCTTCTCTTCATTTTCAGTAGCGGCCTGGGCCAAGTGACTTGTGGATTTCCACGGTCGGCTCCCACGGCGACGTGACCGACGACCACGACCCTAGAAGTAGAGGTCACAATGAATGAGGGAATAATTTGGTCAATACGAGACATGCACACTCACTTCACGCGATGACTGCTTCGTGCCCGTGATGCAAGATCTAGTGATCATCGGAAGAATATCAAGGAGGCAAACAAACGTGCATAAAAGAGAAGGAACTAAAATAAAGACTTCACTTTATATGACTTGTATTGATGCATAAAAATCAGCAGAGTATATACGTACAGCAGCTTCTAGAATAGGAAAGAACCAGGAAGAAACAAAGGTCATTAGTAGAAGAACGCTGGTGGGATCCACTAGCCAACCATGTGAAAATTTTAGTTGTTACACAAGTAATACCAACATAGGTTTGTGACCGTTCCTCTACAGGTCTGTTTCGTGAATACGTTGGTTAGGAGGAGAGTATCTCTGTTACATACACATTAAATCATGACTTTGCTTGTTTTTTTTAAATGAATATGGGGCATAAAGTGTTAGAACAGCATCTTCATATTATCGGGTTTGGGGCGTCAGAGGCTTCCTTTTTCTTGCTGGAGCAGCTACTCTTCTGCCTCGGCGGCCACCGCCGCGGTCATTGCTGGTTCGCTTGCTGAAGACTTCAGGCTCTTCGACGAGGAATTCTGGAATGATGGAAAAAGGAGAAATCAACAACACCTATCCATACACTTAAACTTCAAAAAGGTGTTACTGGTCGAATCAGCTTACTTTATGTACTTGGTGCGAACACGGTGTGCAATGGGGTGGGTGCAAGCGCCAACAACGTCGATGCTAATACGTAATACACTGAGTGCCACTCTTTCGTTTTCTATCACAAGTTCTTCAAACAGCACTGTGCAGGCAGCCTAGATGTCCATATTTAGCTGTGGCGAAGGTTCCGTCAAAGGTGGCGGCTCTGGGGTCTGAAACGACAACGATATCTTCAGTAGCAGATGCTAGTACCAGTACCAGGCTGTAATTACACTCACCAATAATGAAAAAAAACAAATACGTGAACAAAGAAGACACGAAATCAACATAAGCGGCACGGTACAGGCGACTAGTATCCACTGGACATTGGGGACTAAAAATAAAAGAAGAGGTAACGGTATAACAAACACGTTAATGACGGCAAAAAGGTCCCTCCTGCCTTACCATCTTTCGCTTAATCTGGGATGTATATCCACTCTCTGTCTTTTCAGGGGACTTTTCGACGGCATTGGTCAACTAAAAATTGTACAAGAGAAGAGATGCACTCATCATACATGGGCAAGCGAACCCGAGACCCATTTTTTAAGTACTTCTGTCCATAAAAGTTTTTTTTAGAGTAGGCCCCAACCTTTAACTTCCTCTCGTTTTCTGTTTAGTATCAGCAGAAAATATGAACCTGTCCATTTTCATGTTAACAACTTACATGTGCAATGTAACCCACACGTAACCTCCCTTTCTTTAGAAAAGTATCCCTCCACCCTACCCTAAACTCCTTAAAAATCACATAAAAACTCTGATCGGACCCTTACCCATGTATGGCACACACCATGCAGAAAACTGAACAAGCGGACAACTAAGCACGCTAAGTTCAAATTCTAACACACTTACTTGCACTGCCGACTGTCGCCTTGAGCCGTTCTTGCTGCCTCCAGATGTTTGTCTAAGATATTCCACATCGTTGAAGACCTTCTTGTCGCCGCCGCCAGCCTTGTGGCCCACATTGTCGAGAGAGCCCACCTTGCTCTTGGCTGACCCCACATTTATTTTCTGGTTTACGATCTGTAAGAGTGTTCGGGTGATTGGGCCCGCTGGGGCACATTTAACCAAGGAAAAAACCCACACACGCCGAAAGCATGAAAGGACAGAAAGTGGCTGATAGACAAAGAGAAAGCACGCGTGTCTGTGAGACGTGTCAGTTGAACATGAAAGTGCACGTTTACTCTTCCAGAACCTTACTCCGCTGTCATTCTGGGAAAGAAAGAATCAAAATAACACACTCGCTTCTCGAAGGACATGAAAGTTGAGTGTGATGCTCCCAAAAACCATCCTTACCTTCACATTTCCACCGCCCGGCTTGTGCTTCATGTAGTCGGTGGAACCGACCTTAGAGTCAGCTTTCCAATCCAACTTCTGGGACTCGATTCTCTTTTCTCCACCTCCTGGAGGTTGAAGGAAGCAATCGCTTAACTATATATAGTTACTACAGTAAAACGTGCAATTACTCTGGCTTTTCGGAGCAGGAATTAGTCTGTTTTTCGGTCAGACTACTTGGCTTGGGCGTGTTTTTCATCAGGTAATAGTCTGCATCAGTCTGCACTGGAACAACATCTTGCCCGCAGATGGGAATCAAGCTTGCCCTTCAGGGGGCGCTCAAACACCAGTCACTGACTCGGGTCAGGCGCTCAAGTTGAATGTTAAACAAGTGGGGGGCCACTTGTTTCAGCGAGACATTTGAACAAATCCAAATTATAATAGCCTGCTGGCGAAAGCCAGACTGATGGTACGTATTATGTAGTTACGCACGAAATTCTTTTCTGGTAAAGATAAGTCCCCTTATGGAAAGGGGGCATTATACTGTTATATGTCAATATGCAATGCTTAAAAAAAGTAAGCGCGTTGTTGTGTATCATTGCTACCGCAAATCAGCCAAGTGAAGAAGGCTCGAAATTGGCATGATACTTCCTTGGGCCACTGGTACAGACCCATGCTGGGTTGTGATACAATGTGCACAGTGTATGTTATGTGTCGGGACCGATATATGATGTTACATGCTCAGACCTGGTCTGTGCTTGGCGTTGTCCATCGACCCGATCTTGGACCGCGCATTCCAAGCAAGTTTGCGGTTCTCGATCTATAAAGTCAGGGGTATCGGATGATATACACTTGCATTACAATTATATTATTGCAGTAAGACCTTTTTGTCTCCTCCTTTGGGCATATAGTTCTCATTCTTCGCCTGAGTCCTCGCGCCCGACCTCCACTCCAGCTTTCTGTTTTCAATCTTGATCTCACCTCCTCCTGGCTTGTATGAAGTATTGTTGAGACTTCCAATCTTGGATCGCACTTGCTTCAGATTCGGCGATTGCGACACCCCAACCTTTATCTTGTTCATAGGAACTGCAAAAAGTAAGTGTAAGCATGGATCCTCTTGGCTCATCTGACGTCCTCAGTGCTCACCTTTTTTCTCCTGGCTGGGAGGAGTTCCATAGGCGGTGAATGGCTTGGGTACTGACTGACTCCTTTGCGCCGGCTTAGGTCGCCAGGTCTTAGGCGGGCGGCTGACCCGAGCGACGATAACACCTGCCTCGTTCTTCGGCGTTGCTCCAGTTGCCTTTTTGGGTGAGTTGCGCTGAGTATTCTCGTCAACGCCACTGTCATGATCACCATCTAAGAAAAGAAAAGAAAATTTTGGCATCCAGGGAGGGAGGCACTCTTGATGGAACAGCTCCAAACTGTTACTGTATTGGTTGTCAAATGTGTGGCGCTTGCATGCATGTACGATCCTCTGAGGAGTGTGCTCGCGTGGCATGATATAACATGTTAAACATGGATGGAACCCATGACAACAGTGTTAGCATAATGACCCGAACAAGTGCATATGTGCATGCAAGACACGCCTCAGGTGAAAGCAAGGTGCTCATGATATGCACAGCACACTCACGAGTACAAACGGAACTTTCAGGGGATGGAAATTCACTGTCTCAAATGATTAAATTCCCCTTGATCCCCCTTATGTAAGAGGAGCAGCACATCATATTTACAACGGTTTGTCGGAATACCCTGAGTCTTGTAATTGGCGTTGGCGGTGAAGGTTGAATGCAAGGTGGACCTCACGTTTCGAAGATACGATGGCACTCGTTTGCGCACTGCAAAGGTTTGACCTGAGTCATGAGGATGTCTCAACAAAGGACCTATTTCGGCCTTTGCAGAGGGTGAACCTTTTTTGTAGATGAGCCCGCTGCCTGGAGGACCCTGCTCCATCCTACCAGGCGCCGTTGAGGGCGCTGCGGCCAACTCCGGTTCCTCGTTTTTCCTGGAGGTCCCGCGAGACGACCTTGTGCTGGCTGCTGCTCCAGAATCTTCTTCTGGTTCCGGATCTGGCTCTTCAGGTTCGAACTCATTTGCAGCATCAGGCTCCGGCTCCTCATCAGGCTCAGGTTCGGGTTCTGGCTCTTCATCTTGCTCAGGTTCCGGCTCTTCAGCTTCCTCAGGCTCAGGTTCCGGCTCTTCATCTTTCTCGGGCTCAGGTTCCGGCTCTTCATCTTTCTCGGGCTCAGGCTCTTCATCTTTCTCGCGCTCAGGCTCTTCATCTTTCTCGGGCTTAGGCTCTTCATCTTCCTCAGGCTCAGGTTCCGGCTTCTCATTCTGTTCAGGTTCAATTTCTGGCTCTTCATCCTGTTTGAATTCCCCCTCGGGCTCTCCATTCGTTCCCTCGTGCTCGTTCTTTTCCTCCTCCTCGTTCTTTTCCTCCTCCACGTTCTTTTCCTCCTCCTCCTCGCTCTTTTCCTCGTCCCCGTATTTCTCCTCATCCTTATTGCTGTCGATATCTCGATGGGAAGCAGACGTTTCCGGCCGACTTCCGCCAGCAACATCTGTCGCCTCATCTCCGTCAGCATCCAAGGTTGCCGTCGCCGGTCTACTGCCACTTTCAGGATTTCCAGACTTCGCGCTTGCCGCCCGAGAGCTCTTCTTGCTGTCTTCAGCTCCATCAGCAGATGGGTCATAGATCGATCCATTCTGGACCTCAGCCTCGTGTTCCTCCTCCGAAGGCATCTCTCCTGCTAGCTTAACTGTGTTCTGAGTCTCGATAGAATCCTTTCTCACCTCGCCGGAAACGACGCTCAAAGCAATTGACTTCTGACTGCTGCTACTTCCGGTCCTGGCTGAACTGTCAACCTCCTGGAAAGTAGTGCCAATGGTGTCCTCTTTTATCCTGGTGTACTTGGTCTCTCCGACAGAGGGTACAGATTCTTCATTCTTTTCTTCGGAATCGGCCTGTTGCTGATGCTCCCGATTCTCCTCTGCTTCCTTCTCCTCTTCGAATGTGTCTTCAATTTGATCTTCAACAACCTCAGTTTCGACTACGTCAACAGCGTCCTCCTCTTCTAGCTCTTCCTTGATGTGGTCGGAGACAGAATCGTCAGCTCTCTCCACCAAGACTTGCTCAACGTGATTTTGTTCTTGTTTTACTGACTGATGAATAGGGACGATATTTGCCCTCTGGGAGAGGTACTTGGTCTCGCCCACACCCTGGAACTCTTGTATCAGGTCAGATTCGTAGATACCAGAGCCATCAAACTAACAGGGCAAGAGAGAAAGAAAGAAGAAACAGTCACCCAACTAATATGCAAACCACTATTCTACAATACCTCCTTGTAGCCGCTCATGATGCTTCAGACATTTCACGCATTCACACACATGTCTAGCGATGGTCGGAGACTACGTTTAAAACTGCCTGGCACGACGAGGCTATCGATTTTTGAAAAGGTCACACACATTCCTGAGACGAAAGCGGCCGGAAGGCCCCTCAGCTCATCGATAAGAAAGGCATCACCGCGAAGAGGAGAGAGTGTCTCTTCTCGTTATATCGACGGTATATCTTTGTCACATATAAGGTACGACTTGTCACAAGCACGTACACCCGTGAGGTGGCCTTCAAGCAAAAAAATCCATATTGTCGTCTTCATGTCGAAAGGACAGCAAAGACAGTCAAAGGCTATCCCATTCACCTCTGTCTGACAGACGACGATCTCATGTCATGAGTGAAGCTATTAATAAGCCATTCATCAGTTGCATGTTCTCGGCCAATGGCGCGTGGACAAATGGTACTGGCCGACAAATCTCACTCAATAAACGACTTTCCAACCTTTCTAGGTCAGGGTTTTTTTCTTTTACAGCCTCGATATTGCTTGGAAAACGCGTAAAAACTGCCATAAACATCGAACCTACCAGCAAATTTTCCCACTGTACTACTTTCAGTTCAGCAAGACCTGGCTAAATTGAGATCCTGCAGTATAATGATCGATTTTCCCTTACGTCTGCTGGTACACAAGGAGTATGAAGCATACAATCTGACATAGCTGGTACGGCACAACTTTGCACGTTACATTGCAAATGAATAAATCTTTGATATGTTTGGTTCCTTCCTCACTCTCCTCTATAATCTGTGTGTTGGGGGAAGGGGGGGGGTTGAATGGACAAGGACAGATAGTCTGTCCTCCCCCCCGAATCTACCACCGACGCTTCAGTCGAGAAGTGGTTAACCCTTTTTGGCCAGCCCAGACACAGTGATCGTGTAGGAAGGTTTTGGCACGATATTTGAATCATGATTCATTCAATTGGCATCAAGGTGTTTTGTACAGGTTCTTAAATACTATGCTCAGCATACTTTTGCGAATAATTGATGCCCGACCAATCGATAGTTCTGCAAGTGTTGGTGGCGGAGCAAGTCTGGATGTACAACACAGTACATATTCCGCTCACTATGTAAGACGGAGCTGGTAATACAATTAACATAGACCAACGATAACATTGCCAAGACACACTCGTACACATCCATACAGTCTCCTACTCACAATCTCATAGCAGACCTAAGTGTCGAACGAAAAACTCAGCTCTCCCAGCTCACCTGCCGCTCTTCCCCACGCCACTTTCTCCGTTCGGAATGCAACCCTTTTTTAGACTGAGCAAGCAGAGTTGTTTCTAACGCGTTACTCCTCTTTTGGGTGTGTGCCTGGCTTGGAATGCCCGTACCTCCCTTGGCAACCGCGGAGACACCAAACAGGTTGCCCCCGCTTTACTGCAATCGATAGCGACGAAAGCTTTCGCCAAATTGCTCTCCCTGAGGGCGGATAATTACTCGGACGAAAGTCTTCTCCACCAGTCCGGGAAAATGAACGTGTGTGTTGGTGACATCATTTCAACGCAACGTCAACAGATGGGACAAACATCTTGGTCCTGCCGTGCATAATTTATGAAGAGTTGCAACGCGAACCCTAGGAAAAAGCCGTGACGATGAACAAAGTGTGCCAATCACGCGCCTCATGTTATATATCACACGGACCCCTCCCCCTTCCCTCCCCCAATGTAAACATTCTTAATGTTCTGCGGCGACGACTTCACGAAGGCGAGAAGCCAGATAAGACCAGCGTGAGAGAACAAAAAGAGGTATCTACATTGTGTTCCGCGAGAAATTTCCTCCATCAGGTTAATGATATACGACCGTCTCTCAGTCGCGATAACGGCAGGTGCACAGAACGTACAGTTTGAAGCAGTTGCGGGTGGTCTTTTTTTTTTTTTAGAGTGGGCGTCGCTCTCGTCTAACACGTGAACTTGTGGCTCACCACTTTTCCTGTGTACAACCATGCTCACGTGGACGTACAGGGTCATTCACAATCTTTGTCTACCATAAATGGCTTCTGAGAGGAATGAACTGAGCGAGCAAAATTTGGTGTATATAGAGGCAGTGGTAGGCGATATTTCTTATGTAGAAAATCAAGCAGAATTTTCAGAAATTATTACTGCACTTGTTCGAAATGTCCCACCCCCTCCACAATTCACTTCTTTTGTGCGTGCGTCAGGCCTCTTGAACCTGTTGCAGATCGGTTGAAATTGCAGAAGTTGGAGCGTATTCTGCTAGCTCCTGGAGATGTTGAACTTCGTGATGAAGCTCTTGATAGCAGTTGCAGACAGTCTCCCCTGCGATCCACAGTTCGCAGTGGATCCACTAGGCGTAAATGAAACGTTATTTCAAGTCATTCTAAGTTGTTTTCCCGTGTTGCACTAACAAAGCTCTCAAAAAGATCGCCAGCCAATGCCGTTGTGAGGATCAAATTTTAGCTCACTCTGTCTGTGATCCGTAAAGGCAAAGTCGAAGATGCTTAGGAGATGCTCAGCCTTGCCCCTTAGGTTAGGTTAAGTTAGATTAGCTTAGGTTAATGGTAAAGCTGTTGATCTGGCAAGCCTGAGCATCTACAACTGTGTCTTGACGGCTTAGATACTCTATCCGCTAAAAGTCCCTCTCGCAAGCGATTCATATTGCACACACAAAATTATGGACGTCCCTGTACGTACGCGCATTCCTCCGCATTGCGCAGGAAATGAAATACTCTCACCCACCAAATCCAACAGGTCGGTCGTCACGAAAGATACGAGGCTGACAGTTAGTTCATCCTTGTCCATGCCTTCGTAATATCTTTACTCTCTCTCTCCCAGCCGAGTATTACTAATGACCTCCCCCCGACACCTGTTGTCCGTCCGTATTGCTTACTTCACGGTCGCCCGCATGAGTAACCGGTCCAATGACATTGCCCGCGGAAGGGAAATTGCCAGCGGCGCATAGAGCGGGGCAAAAAATGGGCGTTCGAATGGGGCCTAAAAGAGGCGAGCGTGCAAACTTCCTCTGCCCGCTGCGGTGCCTAAAGTGCACAGGACGGACGCGGCCTCTGTTTGAGCGTCCGTCCTCTCCGTCTCGTACGCTGGAGGTGCAGCATGCGTAGCAATACAGCGAATGTGAATGACATGAATTCGTTGATCGCCGGGCCTTCGATGGAGACTGATGGAAGCGTCGCTTGGCCCAGCGGAAGAGACAACAGGCTTGACAGGGGGAACGGTTAGGAACAGGGACGGCTAGAGGGACGTCGCTTATCTACGTTCAGTGCAAATGTTTGATCTTGACCTCGCGATAAGAGACGTCCGTCGGGCGCCAAAGGAAAAACTGCTTCTGACTTTGGGCGTGCACGAGATCAACTTGACGACGGCACCGTTCTTACCTGTGGCCTTGCTTTCACTGTTGACGGGAGCGCTAGCGGAGACTCCGCCACCATCTACCCGGAGGTTCTGGACGCCCTCAGCGACGGCGGCGGAAGCGTCCTCGCTGCTAGAAGCCATGGTCGTCGTTGGGGCTTTCGCCTAGGATGTTGTTATTATTGTTGCTCCTGTCGTGACGGTCGAGTTCGTGGTAGTTGCGGTGGTCGTGGTCTTGGTCTTAGTCATCGGCAGACGCAGATGTGCGTCGCAAGTAGTTACTTTTCAGGCGTCAGAACTTCTTCAAACACTTGTTTTGTCCCTTCTGTTGTTTCCCGAATTTCTTCTCTGTCCTTTTACTTGCTTCCTCCTTTCTCCCGCCTCTTTCTATTCATGTCTGCCCGATGTGATCACGGCCGCATCGGCCGTTCTACTTGGCGGGCGCGCGCATCTTGATGGGCGCGCTCGTGCACGCGCCCGCGCTCGCCCTGGCCTTCGCCGTCGCCCCCGCGCTCGCGCCCACCGACCCCGAGCTGCACCAGCTCGCGCTTTCTGTCCTTTGGGCGTTCCTGCGGCTTCGGCTTCTTCGGCGGCCGCTCGTGCCCGTCCTCCTTCCCCTCCCCCCCCCTGAAGGGCGCCAGGGGCGGCCGGAGCAAAATCTTTTGGGCGCACAAACCCATTCTCTTCTTCTTCCACTCATTGCTCCCAAGTCTGCTTCTGCGGCTGCTGCCGAGGCCTTGGATGCCCAAGGAAGGACTTTCTTGTCCTTGGAGGGGACTGAGAAAAGTGAGCGGAATCACTCAGAGATGGAGCCACTCAGCGAACATGGGCATGCGAGTAAATGCGGTACAAGCAACTCGGCGAGGACGTCCTCCACGCTGAGGACGTCCTTGGCAGAGTACAACGTATGCTTTCTAATGAGAACTTCTTGCACCTGGGTCGGCGCACCACCAACCTTGGAACGTCGAATCTCAAGGGAGGCTCGTCAAAGAAGAAATATATGAAAGTGTTCGTTGGGAGCGTTTCAAGCAATTGTTACAACGTTTAGGATGCAGCTGCAAACATTGGCTTGACAACATCTTACAACGGCTTTCTTTGAAGCACCAGGACCTGCTGCAGCAGCTGCTGATGGTTCACGTTGTCAGGTCCGTGGACGAGAGGTTGCGCGAGCGTCACCAGCTTGTGCAGCGTCGACGCGGTGCGCTTCTCCTCCTCCCTCCTTCCCGCCCTCTCACACATGCACCCCCCGTCCCTGTTCTGCTAGGCTGTGCCGTCCTACACGTGGACACTTTTGTACCAGACACGTGCGTGCATTACTCATGTGTAGTAAGGAGGAGAGAGAGAGCGCGAGGTTTTATTATCAATTGCACATACTGAAGCTGGAAAAGCTGCAATTTGATCGGGCGCGCAGAACGACGGCAGAGTCGTCTTGCGCCGAGTGGGTCGCGTGCGTCGTCGTCGTCGTCGTCGTCGTCCTGTCTCTCCGAGCCGCCGCCGCGCACGCGCAGAAGCGCACGGTCACCTTGGGTTAGGTCTTGCCAGCTACATCCAACGCCAGGAGAGCAGAAGACAACAGGAGGGACGGAGGGGCGGGCGCGCCGGTGGAAAAAGAGGATGGAGTTTCCCCCCTCGCTACCGGAGTGGCTCTCGGCGGCGTCTCGAGTCCTGTTGGAAATCGTAAAACGCGGTGAAGTCGACGCACTTTTCCGTCCACCCAAGAGCGGAGGGGCCGGAAATGCCAAAACATCATCCTCTTCAGAGCGAACAAGGTGTGGCGCAAGTTGAAAAACTTCGGTGGCCTCAGGCAGACTTTTTTCTACTGGGATGGGCGAAAAAAATTGCATGCTGCTACTGTGATAAGCACTATAAGTGCAAGGTTCACGTCGTCCTGTTGGGCTCTCAACTTTTATTATTATTAAAGAAAGAATTGTGTTGTGCCCAACCATGTTTAAGTGCAATTTTTCTATGGATATTCAGTGCGGTGAGCTCATACCCCTAGGGGTGTGCAGACAAATCCGAGCAAACTTGGAAGACTCACGGCATTCAAACAAGGGCTTCATCAGGAAGAGTAAAACATCTCTGTCAGAATCTTAGCAAGAACTTTCATGGGTCACTTTAAGCCTTTTTTTCGCACAGCCACATTAGGATTTGCAGGCAGACTACCTGCGCGCAGGATTGCACTGTGAGGCTGCAAACCTAATAATGGTGGCCTCGAGGTTCATGAGACTATTGTGCAGGATGGATGTGCAGCAGGCCTCATCCTCCAACTTTCCTCGTAATGATCACAAGGCTGTCATAAAGACTTTTCAATAAAAACATATTCTGGTCGAACCCCTGATTTGAACGTTGTGAATCTTGAAGTCTGTGCGGATTTATCTGCAAACCCCCGTACCTCCAAACTCCTGAGAGCGTCGTAGAGGAGCAGCGGGAGCTGGACGGGTTCAGACGTGCCGGACGAGGAGGGGGGCGGCAGCACAGAGGACGAGGAGAGGGGGCGGGGGGTACTGGAGGTGAGGGAGGCACGCGAGGGACGCGCTCCAGCAGGAACAGGAGGGGAAGAAGGAGGAGAAAGAAAGAGAAGAAAAAATCTCGACTCGTCTCCTCCCTCGCTGTTATGGTCTCCTGTCGGCGTACGCAACAAAACAGGCGAAATCGGTGGAGGACCGCCCTAAAAAGAAGACTGAGCGAGCGGTATTCGTCGGTGGCGGGATGGCGATCGCCGGGAAGGGGTGACGCGTCCCGGACCCGTCGGCACTCAGGGATGTGAGCAAGAGTTGCAGGAACAATGTCGGCCGGAGCTGGCGAACTAAGCTTTCCTGAAGTGGAAGGAGGGAAGAGATTCAGGACAAAAATCCTAGCGGTCCCTGGCGCGTCTTACGGTAACCATTGGCCTGGGCAGAGGAGGAGGAACGAGCGAACGGTTTCTGCGGCCTCCGCCGCCGCCGCCGCCGTCGCCGACGCAGCTACCGCCACCGCTGTGGCCATGAGAGACTTGAGCGAACTCTAGCGACTGAACTAGGCATTAATGGCATGTCAGAGTGCTGCCCCCTGGACGCGGTCTGGGTGGGCGTGCGTGTACGTTGGGTAGGTGCAGGTACGAGCAGTAAATGCGTCCGTCCGTCCGCTCGTACTACAGAGCTGCTCGTCAACAAGATAAGAGGAAACTCTCTGTCTATGTCATTCCCTGAAAGTGACTTTTATTTCGAGTACTTGATGACAAACTGCTTCAATCTGTCTATGCCTCCCTTGATGTTGGGCGCGTGCTTCTCGATCGCTGCCACCGTGATCACATCGTCCCCGCCGTACTTAGCCAAGAGAGGATCTCCGTCAAAGTCGACGAAGCAAAGCCTCACAGTCCATTCGTCTGCTGGACGGAGGAACGCGCTGCCGGGCATTAACTGATAGAACAAGAGAGATAAGGTCACTTTTGTGATCGCCTGATTGTCCCCCTAGCAGTCCCGTGGTTGCTTTTGCGTAGTCGTGATGAAGTACGCATTTACCGCAACGTCCGTTTCTTTCAGCATCAGATCGCACATGTCCTGGCAGACGTGGACGCCGGCCTGTCTCAGTCTGTCTGCGCAGACGGAGAAGTCGGGGAACAGATAAAATCCTCCTTGGCTGGCATGCACTTTTACTCCCACTGACTCAAGTTCACTGCAGAAAGAGACATGGTGACGTAAACACATACACATCAGGGCTCCGCGTCCAACCTCTTGCAGTAGTCTCCGACGGCTTTCAAAACCTTCCTCTCTCCAATAACGCAGGTCTGCAGCTCGTCCCAATCATGCGCCAGGGCCTAATGTCATAGCGAGAGCTTCTCATAGTCAAAGTGACGCGCATTCATCATCAACTGGGCTTCATTTAAACCTGGGCCACAGCTGCCTGCATTGGGACTGGTGCACAGCTGTAGGTCTGGCTGGAGGCGGCCCTTATCTTCAATCGAAAGTCTTTCAGTCGTTTCGGAAAGATTGCGTAGCCCAATCGCCATCCTCCAGCGCTCGACCACTTGGAGAAGCCAGTAGTCACGATTGCGCCACCAGGATAGTACTGCGTAGAAGTGTTATGCCAGCATTTGCCACAGAGGTGTTCGTACGCACGCACAGCACATACATTAGGTTGGGTCGGAGAGGGGTCATTTTTGGAATTTAAATGAGTGCACAAAAGCTCCCCGTAACCGAAGGACATATAAGGAAGATGTATTCAAGTGTTTTTACAGAAAGTTGCCAACTACCCCCAAGAAGTGTTTCAGTTTTACCTCCTAAAAGCCATGAAGTACAGTTCTCTCTTTCTTCTGACTACAAAGTCTTCACATGATACGAATGTAGTAACCATTTTTCGATCTGGCTTGACGTGCATGTTATGCAATGTGCTAATGAATAATTCAAAGAAAGAACGACTTGTGGGGGGAGTTGAAGTTGAAAGTGCAGCATGTCAACTTTCGAGCAGAGCGGAAAGTGCTTGGCAGCTATTTCTCACCTTCGCCATCGTTTCATGGCGTCCTTCAAAATTCAGCCTCCCGTAGATCTCATCGGAAAGCACAGTGATGTTGTTCTGGGCGCACACGGCACTACAGAGAAAAAGCGAGAGACATAAAGAAAATACTTGTCAGTGCGGTAAGTAGCACAAACGCTATCGCTTTCAGCTCGGGTCCAGCGTAGGCTCTTCCACCTGGAAAGACAGCTGAAAGTGTCCTATTGAAGTCATCGTCTTAATCTCATTGACACTAACAGGGATTTCCTGGCGTGTTCATGATGAGTAGCATTGGGCGCTCATTGCCGCGCACCGCCTCTTCCAGTGCTTGAGCAGTGAGCTTAAACTCATCCTGAAAGGTCGTGTGCAGAATAATGGGCGTCTTCCCCGCAAGCCTCACTTGGGGAGCGTACGTTGTCCAGGCAGGAGAGATTAGGATGACATCTGTAGTCGTTAGTGCAATAATCATCATGAAAAAAGGCAAAAGAAAGGAAAAGAAGCCCGAAAAGTAATGTTCAGACATACACGGACCTCCTTCAAAAAGTTTCATGATGAGAAAGATAAGTTCCTTTGATCCGGGGGCCACCAGAAAGTCATCAGCCTCGACGTGCTGTACAGAATCCTCTCGGCGATGGAGTTGCGCAATCTGTTCGAGCAGCTCCGGGATTCCTGCGTGTGTGACACAGCATGTGGGATATTGCATCTGCATATGTGCGTTTATGCATACAAGTCTGTGTACGCAGTGTGTGTGTGTGCGTGCGCGTTTTGGTGCTTGGCACTCTCACCATGACTACTGCTTGTGTAGCAAACCTAGTTCTAGGAAGTCATTGCTTTGCTCGCTGCTACCTTCAGTGTTATCATCGCACTGCCTGCCATCCTGCCTGCCTGCCTGCCTGGCTTCCTGCCTGCCTGCCTGCCTGCCTGCCTGCCTGCCTGCCTGCCTGCCTGCCTGCCTGCCTGCCTGCCTGCCTGCCTGCCTGCCTGCCTGCCTGCCTTTGTCCGTCGTCTCTGAACTTGGCCTTAAACTTCAGAGGAGAAATTTGCTACGTATCACATTAGGAGCACAGAACAGCCGAGGAGACTGCTCCCACGCTCGACTGGCTGGGGACGGGCGCCGCGCACCGCCAGATGGCGCTCCCTGACGTCACAAAGCGTACTGGGTCTGGCGCGCATCGCATACTACTATTAGTGGTGCTGCTACGAAAATGTACAACATTTTTGGGATTCAACTGGATATGAATATTCAGCAAAGCAATGTTGATATGAATATTCAAAAAGTATTTATTCCTGACAGAAAACATACTAGCACTTCTATTTGGAAAAGTTTGCCGTCAGCTGAAAAAAGTTCACCACTGCGGAGTTTACTGAATTTATAAAAATAGAAAATAGTTCTTGGACTGGACATTCATTGTCCCTATTGCCGGGCGCATGGTGCTGGTCAAGTCAGGCACTCATAGAGGAGGACTCACTTTTTTAGAATTTTCACTCTCCAAAGCAACCCCCAAATATCAAAAAATATTCAAACACTTGAAAAGAATTTCCTATTCTTAAAGCAGTTCTAAACAGTGGAATAGATTCGGGTAGTTTGAATACGAGTCAACGTTCATGGACGCACTAACGACAACGACGATTCGAGTCATCACCTGCCACTGGCGCATACTCGTTCCGAGCGGCGTGCTCGTGGAGCCTCCGGAGAAAGGGCCCGGGGACCCCGAAGGGAGACTGGCCGAATGCAAAGTGGAACACCTCCCGGCCTCGACGGCGCATCTCATGAATCTGGGGGATGGGAAGGGGCAAACAAAAGAAGAACAAGTCGGGCTAGTCATTTCTCAATCATTATTCGAGCTTCTCGTCCACTCACCCTCTCGTTCAGCGCCAAGTTTGAGGCGCCTGCGCCGTCTACGCCCCCTGCGCCGCCCGTGCCGTCCCCAGCCGCCGGCGCATCTGCAAGGAACATCTGCATAACTAAAATTCCGCCAAATCAAAGTCATCTTGTCTCATTTCTGGCGCCAGTGTCAGAACCCCGGCGCTTCTGACGTCACCGGTATCCGACCAATGAACGCCGGAGGATTTTTCCCGCCCTCTGCCTTCCCGGCCCGGCCAAATGGTGGACCCGGCCCGGCTCGGCCCGCCCCGACCTCCAAAAGAGCTTCCGAGGGAAGAGAGCGAGTTCTCAGTTCTTGTCCGACGACATGGAAAACTTCCAGAAGATTGAGAAGATCGGCGAGGGCACCTACGGCGTGGTGTACAAGGCACGGGACAAGGTCACCCGCCAGTTCGTGGCGCTCAAGAAGATCAGGCTGGAGACGTGAGTGCAGCATGGCTTTCTTTTTCCCTCCTCTGGTGCGTTTATTTATATCCCTTCCTCATGCTTCGCGGCTGGTACGGCTGGTGCGGCTGCTGTGGCCGCTGCGGCTGGTGCGGCTCTTACGGCTCTTACGGCGCTTTTGCTTGCTTCAGCCCCATCTGCCCTCTGTTTACTGCGGGCCAGCGTTCCTGGCGTTGGCGCGGGACCGCAGAAGCATAGTTACGCCAGGATGGGTCGGGTGTGCTTGCGCCTCTCTTTGGCGTCGCCTCTGTTCTTGTCTTCTCTTTCCTCCATGATGCCTCCCTCCTCCTCCTCGTCCTCCTGCCCTTCGTTGGTGCGCGCGTCGCCGTCCGTCCCTCCGCCGCCCCAGCATAGGCGTACTGTATAGTAGTTGTAGTACCAGTAGTAGAGCGTGCGTGTGTTCGCGCGGCACAGTAATTTAGTGTGTTTTCGTCCGTCCGAGATGCCTTCCGCGGCCTCCGACCTCGCCGGGGCAGCCTCGGCCGCGAAGAAGTGTCACGTACTGCGCGCCCGGGTTCTAGGAGCTGGCACTGCGGTATGCGCGCGAGCTTCGTCCCATATCACAGTGAGAGTTACCTAGGCCTCTGGCCGTGCACGATCGTCGAGGAAGAACATCGCCCTCACCTTCTTCCACTCCTCCATCACCTCCTCGGGGCCCGCCCATGCTGCGTCCTAAGCGACCACTCCGGCCTAGGGACTCTGACTGCGGTCTGCTGCGTGCCACAAAGTCATATCACAGTACGAGTTACCTACGCCTGGTGGAACGAGTTGCGGCGAGGCAGAAACGGGTCCGTCCCCATCCGCGTGACCATGCGTGCGGCGCTCACGTCATATTATGTAATTGCTCCTAACTGAGCTGCATACGTGTACAATGTGTTGCCAATCTCAAGAACACAGAGAGAGAAAAATAAACTTGAGCTCTTAGTGCACTCTAACACTCATCCATTCCCCCGCTCCCTGCGTGTTTTGTCATTGATTCCCGCTCGGGGGGGACAGATGGCTCTGACAACATCCCCGAGTGTTCCCCCCTCTCCAACTTTCCCGTTTGCTTTCTTCGTGATGATCCTATGAGTCACGAGGCTGCTGGCGAGCGGCGCCAGAGCAAAACCATCCAGGTTCTCTCTCTCTTGTGCGTCGCCGCAGCCGCCGCAACAGCCGCAACAGCCGCAGCAGCCGCCGCTGCCGTCGTCGTCGTCGTCCGCGCCTCTCTTTGTGCTCTGGCGTCACCTCGCCAAAGAAGGGAGAGATTTTGCTTCTTTCTTTCTTTCCCCCTCCCCACCGTTAGTCGGGTGTCTGGCTGCTGCCGCGGCGGCAGCCGCTGCCTGGTGTGCTGTTGGTTTGGAAACCAACGGCGCTTTCGTCGCCTTTGTTATTTCTTTGCTGCTGCGTTTAGTCGGTGCTGGACCAGGAGAGCAAGCAGCCGCCGGACGAGTACCGCTCCGTCCGGAAGAAGGAGTTGCTCGTGAGATACACGCGCGCAAAAGGCAAGAAAAAAGAAAACCAGAGAAACGTAACGGTGCGCCAGCCTTATGCGCATTTGCCACAAACAGTGCGCTACCGTCTGTAATCCTGCGCGAGTATGCATCCGTCAACTGAAATTGAGTTGCCGTCGAAGGCTCCTCAGTCCGGCCGACTCCTGCGCTAGAATTACGTGGTGGATACGGTCTGGTTTTCCTCCTCGTAGCACCACGTGATTCAGCTTAGGCACTGGTCCGTCCTCGACCTCCTCGTGCTTCCTCTGCGTGAACGACGCCGTCGTCGTCGCCGACGAAGTCGCCGACGCCGTAACCGGTGCCCTGAAGAAGAAATTTGCGGGCCTGACAGCAATTCCGACAAGTCTCTTCTGCCTTTCGTGCGGACGAAGCCGGTGGAAATGTTGAGAGGCTCGGAAGATCCACGCAGAACACGACAGCAGTTAGTGAGAGGATAGAAAATTGATTCTGGTTCAACATAGTGGCCCGGCAAGCTCAACATGGGCGCGGGGACACTCATGGACAGCGCTTTGTTCTTTAACTGGTGGTGCAAGTTGGTGTAGTTTCTACTCTTAAAGGTATTCTCAGGCTGCAGCTGAGAAGTATTGCGTGAATCGCAAAAAATGAGCATCCTTAAGGGAACTTCATGCTTGCAAGCCGAAATGTTCTTTTAAAGAAGGGGGACTTAAAACGAAATTAATATTCTTTGCGTCTTTCTCACTTAGACGGTTCTTGATAAATGGCTGGTTCATTCAAGTGTGCAGCTGCCCCTTAATCTCGGCGCTTTTGCATGTGTGTGTGTGTAGAAGTTTCACAGAAAACAAAACATAGATGCAGAGTACATAACATAGTACACTAAGCACAACATATGTAGTCCGGGATAGTACGCATACTATAAAAAAATGTTATTGCGCAGACCCCTGGAATATCACGCGGCCGCCACGAATAATGCCTGAACTTACCACAGGGGGAGGAACTACTGTACATGTACAGACCACAGTAGAAAAAAGAACAGCAGCATCGCAACCACCCACTTTTTTGCTACAGAAATGTCTATGTAGCTATAGTGATTGGAATTTTTTACTTTTCTCGATTCCACAGAGAGATGCTGGCTAACTCGTGGAAGCACTGGATCGAATCCGAGGCAACAACAAAGTCTGCTGTTTTCCTCCGTAGTAACAAGCCTCGTCTCCTGTAGGGTACCCCCCCCCCCTGTAGGAGAAGCTTCTTTTACTGTTGGCGCTCACCGAAGTTTAGCTCTTTCTTACTGTTCTTGGTCAGACTGCTGCTGATCAAAGTTCACCTGGTGTTGCACTACAGAAACTCCTTTAACTGTGATCTCCCCTCCTTGTCATCAAAGTTCAGCTCACACACCACACATTGGCCCTTCTCCCTGGCTCAGAAAGTAGCCGTCCGAGACGTCGGTATGGACGATCTAGAGCCCCTTGATGTCGGGAGTGTTGAACGTGTTGGCGATGCTATGAAAAGAAGTGTCTCGAGCGCGCCGTCCCCACGTGCGTGGGCGCCTGGACGACGGACGGCAGGGAGTAGAGAGAGGCATAGACATGTGTCGCATCGCAGTCGATGCATCTCTTCCTTGTGCGTCGTCGTCATTTCGGGGTTGAACGAGGCAAAGAGGAAGAATCTTCCCTAGCTTGACTTACGACTCAGGAAATGAGGTCTGACACTTTCCTTGTCGAGAATCACTTCCAGACTTGTACAGATGTATTTCGTGATGGTGTAAAAGTTAGTTCCCCCTCATACTACCTACCTCAGTACGATGGGAAAATGACTGTTATGTATCTATGTCAATATGCTAGAAGTCTGAAACCAGCAAGTTGTATAAGGAACATCTGTTACTCTAACGTCTAATTATATTTACGTGATCGACCGCACCTACTGCACCGTGTGTACAGCCTGCGTATGTACCATTTTGTGCCCTGTTGACTGTACCCGTGCTTCTGCATGCATGTCTCACTCATTTATTATTCATTTCGGACAAATCATTGCAGGTAGCATCAAGGACGGCGATCGCTGTCTTGGTGACAATTTAAACTTTTTTGTACTGCCGTAATATATTGGGAGAAATTTTCTGCTGATTGTAGACCTTGGTCCTCTTTTTTTGCATCTTCTAAGAAGTTCCTTCTCCCCCCCCCTCCCTCGGTGTTTTTACACTTGATCCAGAAGAGGCCAAACATCGAAAAGAGAGAGAAGACCAACTTTTTCCCTCTTTGGTCGTCGTCGGTCAAGCGGAGAAGAAGGAGAAAGGAACGAAAGTTACATTGGCCTCTTTTTTACAGATCATGGCCTCTCTCATCCTCCCCACTTTCTTTTTCTTTTGGGAATAATTAAGCGGCAGAAGAAAGAAGCAGAAGACAAATCTTCTTAGCTTTTGAGTTGTGAACGGGGCTTCCCTTCTCTGACAGATCCTCTCACGCCATCTCTCTCTCTCACCTCCCACCGATAAGTTAGAAAGCACAGCTTGAAAGGCTGACTCTCTTCTTCCTTTTAGACTCCATATCTTGTAAATGCGCACTATTCCACTGTACCTTTTGTACTACTAGGCTTGGAGGAGTGAAAGCTTACTTCTTTCCACTATAGTTTTCTCTTCTCCCCGGGGCTGTTTCTATTCTTTCCTTGTTATCAACTGCGCTGCTTCGACTACTGTGCGTGCTTAGCGACGCTGGTTGTTATGCACGCGTCATCCTGCATGTTGTGGCAGTGCTATTTACTCTTGTCGCACAAGTACTGTACATGTACTCTTTGTCCTGGAATGACACAAAGCATCCAGGCTCAGGGATGTGTAATTGTTGCCACTGGCGTGATAAGAAAGGGGTGAGAAAGGGGAGAGGAAATGGAAAAGGTGGATTCTGGGGACATCTTGAGTTTTGCATGCTCCATGTTTTTCCTATTTTTGTGCAGGGAGTCGGAAGGAGTTCCCAGCACTGCCTTGCGGGAGATCTCACTGCTCAAGGAGCTGGAACATCCTAATGTCGTTCAACTGTTGGACGTGGTGCACGCGGACGACAATCTGTACATGGTCTTTGAGTACCTGGACATGGATCTCAGGAAGCACATGGACGAGTTCTGTCCGAGGAACGACGAGGAGGAGAACTACCCGGGGCTGCCCCCCACGCTAGTGAAGGTAATTTCAGCAGCATGACGATGTGAAATCGTGGTTAACTTGCGCTATCTAATCCCCTTAAAGCCTAAACGTTATCTCAGGAATGACTAATTGGTCTCATGGAGAAAGGTAACTAACAATGGTACAGTGGGACCACCTGCCCGTGCTTCACATGTTGCGCAGCTCTCATTTTCTCGTCTCCCCTCACGATTGAGTGTACGTTCTGTATGAGCAGGCACGATTCCCGTGGGGAAATAACGTCGCAGTGGCAGCTGAGAAGATAAGTGAGCTGATCAGAACTGTCTCCTATACGTCATACGTCCCTTCTGAACGAGGAGACAATACTCTCCCATTTCATTTAAATCCCTAGCATCTTTTCACAAGCCCGGAGGGAGGGGGCGATATTTTAAGGACTTGATTATTTGCAGTCTTATTACATATCTCATAAGCATTATTATGATTTCTCCCTGTCAATAAAAGGCACTTGCTGTCAATGTCAGCAGCGCTTTATACCTCTGATATCCACAAGAAATGAGATGTGTTGGAAGTCCGTGCAATGTCTCCATCTCCCGTAGAGCTACATGCAGCAACTGCTCGAGGGCATCGCCTACTGCCATAAGCACCGCGTGCTCCATAGGGACTTAAAGCCGCAAAATCTACTCATTTGCACGTCGGGATGCGTCAAGCTGGCAGATTTCGGTCTTGCGCGTGCCTTCAGCCTGCCTTTGCGCGCCTACACCCACGAGGTGGTCACTCTGTGGTATCGCGCGCCCGAGATCTTGCTCGGCACCAAGGAATACACGACGGCTGTTGACGTGTGGAGCCTGGGATGCATTTTTTCGGAGATGGTATCCATTACTCAAGTGCAGTTGTTGTTGAGAAAACTTCGTCTTAGTCGTCATCTTTCAGTTAAACAAGCGAGTCCTTTTTCCCGGAGACAGTGAGATTGACCAGCTGTTCCGCATCTTCCGCACCATGGGCACCCCCGACGAGTCGATCTGGCCGGGAGTCTCCAAGCTGCCGGACTTTAAGCCTTGCTTTCCGCGCTGGGAGCCTCAGCAAGTAATGCCTTACGGACTCAACGAGCACGGAAAAGACCTGTTCACAGTAAGAACAAAAACGGAGAAATTATAGGAGATTTTACGCACTCTGACTGCTGCATTCATCTTGCAGAGACTGCTAGCCTATGATCCACGTAAGAGGATTTCTGCCAGAGAATCGCTGAGCCATCCCTATTTCTCAAGCGATGATTGTACGTAGAGCTCCACATACTTACTTCCCTTAGAAAATTATACTACAACTTATTTTTTTGTCCAATAAATTTGATCGGTATTTTAACTTCGAGTCAGATAAGTACAGGTGTGATCAAGTGTGCAGTGCACATGAGGAGCTGTGCGGTATGGAACCATTTAAATTTCGCTCTCTCGGTTTCATTCCGTGGAGTTGAAAGGTATGAAAAGGAAAGATCGAAATGAACTTATCTTGTCCTTACATAAAATGTGTGCACGCATACACACATTCCCTTCGTTTGCCTATCGCTATATTGCTCTGATAGAGAAAACGTTCCTTTCTATGCGTTACATTGTAAAGAGAGGAACGGAGAAAAAGGAAAGAAAAGACCAGCAGGCAGTAAAGAGCAGTTGTATTTCAGTTGTGATTTACATTTAAAGGAGTAAAAAAAACCTGGCTGTGGCTCTTCAGAAACATAGTCTTTACCATGGAAATACTATTGATGAGTGCATTAGTTCTAGTGTCTTCTCTTTTTTTACTTGAACATTTCACTTGTCCAAAGCCTCGTAAGAATACGCAAACAAACGTGTAAAAAAGTGACTACGCCCATGGTGCGATTGCTTACGTTACGTATATGTGTGAAGCTTCCACAGTTCTTGCAGACTCTGTGGGACCTTATGAGCAATTCGAAGTATTTGCCTTGGCTAGTTTGTTTTCTGAGTATGCGTATCGATTAGATCACGTCTTGCTGACAATTGACGATCCTCTCTTCCAGGGTTTTGTAGCGCTCCAGGAGCGGCTTGTAGACCTGCAAAGTCCAAATTCAATAGGTCGAAGAGAAAGCAGGCGGTGGTGCCACTGACGGTACATTGTTTTTTACGGCATGAGCTTCCCTCAGTGACCCCCCATCTATACCATTTTATGAAATATAGCACAATTTAACTTGGTGACTTCGTTACAGAGTAATTTTGGCCTAGAACTTTCTTGTCTGCTCCCAACCATACGCAGCGCCTATATGCAATACAACGGGGGGGCAACACTGTATGGAATAGAGTTGAGAGAAATGGAGGAGCTTTCTCACCGCTGCAGCATCCTTGTGAGGTACACAGACTGGAGGGTAGCTCATCAAATTTTCCCTGCGAAATGGAATCTCCCTGGCTCTGAGTGCGCAGCCATAAGCGGCAGAACCAACTCTCTAGAGAAGAAAAGAGAGAAGAAGAAAAGCTGCTTTAAAATTCTGCCAGTGCCTCGACTTTTTCCCCTACTCACTCGAGAGAACACGGGTACGTTGAAAACGTCGGCCACCACTTGCAGGATAGCCTTATTCCTCGACGCCCCCCCGCAGACCAGGATGCGCGATTCGGGCCCCATCACCATGCCCATCTGCTCGGCGTGTATCCGCTTGGCCATGAACTGTCCTTCTGTGAGCGCTCTCACCTAGTTATTCAGGAGTACTTGGTGACACTCGGGCCGGTTGGTGGGCTTCTCACACACACTCAGGACGATCAAGATCTCTACCCTTCGTGCATGATTTGGCGTTAAAAATCGTGCTACGTTAGACAATGAGAGGTGTTGTAATCCTTCAGCAAAACAGTGAAGATGGCGTGCACAGATGAGTTTGATGTCATAATTGCAGTACAGAAAATGATCATCCTACGATCATTCGTATCACATATCACAGCCGTATCGTGAAGTTCGCTTACCTCAGCTTCTGCGCTGGCAAAGCGCGCCACTCGCTCGCCGTTTTTGCTGAAGCGGAAGTCGCCACACAAGTGCGCAGGAATGATCTCCGGAAGGTCAAAGTAAAAACCTAACGTACAGGGGGTTCACAGTTGTTGTCCAGCTCGACGCAGTTATCTCGTCTCACCTATGTTTCCAAAGTTGCCTCTTGGCGTGCTGTCCAGCAACTGGCTGAAGATGTCCCAGTCGCCCTCTGCAGAGTCCTTGCAAATGCGCTCGCGCGTCAAGGAGCCGTTCTTGTAACTGAAACACATTGAATAGATGATTCTTGTACCATGTGACTATCACACCATATTTCCAAGGGACAAGTTGAAGCAGGCAGATTTTAAGCGACATTGGGAGACGGGACCCATTGGTGGACTTCGCTGTGGAGGGGTCAACTTCACTGATAAAACGCAGGATGGGAGTATGTGACGAAGCATGTTAAGGTTCAACTTCAACATAACCCTCATCGACCCACCATAGAAGAGCCATGTACGCGTCCTCGTCCACTGGATTATTCCATATGTGTCCCGTCCTCTGAGGACTGATTTCATCCTTGCCCAGCCAGACAAAGACCGTGTCTGAGGTTCCAAGGCTCAGGCCTATGTCGCTTGGGCCCATCTGCATACCAGCCAAGGCAGCTGGGTTGTCTCCTAGCAACAGACCAACAATAAAGTTTAATTACTACGAAAGTTAACGCGCTTCTACCATACCAGTGAATGTAATCACTTTGCACTCAGGTCTGAATCCATAGCGCTCCACCATATAGTGAGACACGGTGCCAGTCACTGTGGAAGAGTGCGTAGGTTCGCCCAACTTTGAAGACAAGTCTGGTGCGCATGCCTGAAATATCCGTATGACAACATTAGAAATTCTAATGTTGAACAGATGTCGGTAGCAAATGCTGAAAGTCTTTTTCTTGTCACCTTCAAGCAATCGGGATCCCACTTCTTGCTTCTGATGTCGAGCAAATTCGTACCTCCAGCGTCGGCAAGATCTATGGGGGCGTACTTGCCCAGGAAGAGTGAACAGGCAAAGGAACTAACGAGGGAGATTCGCTCCGTGTTGTTGTAGGCCTCCCGGCGGTCGCAGCAGATCTTAGACACCTGAGGACCACTGAAACGTTCGTACGCCCGCGACCCGGTTAGGTTAGCCAGAGCCTGGGGTCCTCCGACTCGTTCCTCCAAGTTCTGACACTGTGACGTGGTCGACGAGTCCATCCATACAGGCGAGTCTTGGACGGAGAAGGCGTGTGCCAACTCGTCGTGCAAAAATTTGTCGGGGTTGGCCTTGCCGAGCATCTCGGATGCACCAATACGCCAATAAACAGTTCCATGTTGCTGCAACGGAACGAGAGACACGCTTAAGTGCTGGGTTTGCAATCGAGTCCTCAATGGAGTTGAGCTCCGTTGAGTTATGTAGAGCATGTTGTCCTCACACTACATGTGCAGCATTATAAAGGAGGCGGTACCTGTCCGCATCCGGACAATGCTGCGACACGGTCAAAGTCGATGCCGGCGATCCTGAGCTTCTCCATGAGCATGTCCAGCGCCTTGACCCACATAACAGTCGGAGCGGTCACAACTTTACCGACCATGTGGACACCTCCCTGAGTGCGATACTCTGGCAGGTCACTGTCAAACTGGACATGTTCCTCGAGGCGAACTTCTCCGTCCGGGCCAACTTCCACAGCTTTTACCTGCAAGATCATTGACACCCAGACGTTACTCCTAGCCAGTCATTGCTAAGCCCTAAGAAGAACATTCATCTGGCCAACCTGTTGCGTGGAGAAGTCAAATCCCAAGTAGGTGTTCCTGTTCTTGTCGTCGTCCACTTGGTCCGACTTCTTCTCGTCCATTGTGTTGCTGTTGTAAATGATCGCTCACGTCTCGACACACCTGTTCCTCTGTTTTGCTGCTGCTGCTGTTGCTGTTGTTGCTGCATTGACTCTCGCCTACATATCGTACCTGTCACAAGGCTTGAGGAAGAAGAAAGGGGAAAGAAAATGCTTACTTCTTTTGCATAAGAGATCTCTCCCTGCAACGCCCACTCACAGCCATACGGTACAATGCAGCAACAGCGGACCCTTGTGTGAGTCAGCACCTAGAAACAAATGATAGCAACTGTAGTGACACAAGGCTATGAGGACGAGTACGAATAACTTGAGTAGACCGACTTTCTGTCCGCTATGTCTGTGGTACGGAGCCACTGTATGCTGTACGTGTGCGTCGTAGGCACGTACGACAGCTTGCAACACAATGCAGTGAATGACGGCTAACGAAATCAAGTTCTCTTAGGGGCGGGATCTTCGGAGGTGCCGACTTCAGCCCCAAGTACATACAATATGCTCAACAGAATACAAATGCTTACGGAGAAGTGCAAAAATGGTGTTTAATGATGTCTGTATTGTAGAAGTGAGTATTTTTGCGCCCTGACCAGTAAAGGGAACTTCAGGTGTTCTCAATGTAGTGGAGTGGCTTGACCTTGCCAAGCTTTGCTCTCACAGCACGTAAATTTTCGCGGTTTTATTATCGCACTCAGATATGACTCACGTGATTTTCACTTTTCCAGACTTTCTCGCATGCATACGGCTTCACGATTATTTTTGAAAAGGTCGAGGTCAACTCGCAGTCTTAAAGGTAAGCAAACAAAGCTTCTACGTGACGGGACTACAAATCAATTGGCACTACGACTCCAGACATGCATAGAAAATGATAAATGTTGAGATCTCGATGACGCTGAGCTACGTTAGGCATGGTAATATTGGAAGTCAAACTTTAGGTAACTCTTTGGCGTTGTCTCATTTTCCAAATCGCACTGGAGTGAGCAGTCACCAATGTCGAAGGCCTTTGTACAATACACGGTGCGACTAGGGTATTTACACAGGAATTGCATAGGATGACACTGGTATGCACCTGAATCTCCAGGAAGATAAGTTCGATTATAGACACCAAATAATGTCCTCTTTGGAAGGGACTATTTATTTATTCAAGTGCAGTCCTAGCTCTGTACGTCAGAAAATGCGTTTCAATTCATTACAAAACAGATTGAGTGAAAAGAAGGTTCAGAACTTCAGTCGCATGAACTTTTTAAATAATGCAATTAAGAAAGTGTTGCTTATTTAGTCATTTTAAGATCTCAGAACAACATCTTTGGGGCATCAGCGTTTCATTTTATGCTCTGCGCCTGTTGTCCTGGAAAATGAGAGTGCAACTGATTCTCCTTCTTGTCTTCAACCTCCCTCCTCCATTTTATGTATGGGGAACGACATTTTGAATGTTGACTTGTTTTTGTTTGTCACTACTGGTCAGAAACACAAACACACTTACGCAAAAATGTACTAAATAGTGTGACATGAAAACAAACCACGCGGCATTTCCCACGATGCCGATATCCCCTCAAAGTTGGCTCACTTAATGGAGCTACACATCATTTTCCACGGAGGCTAATCCTGTACTTAAAGGGAGGGATAATGGCGGAACAATTAGCTACTGTTCAGCTATACTGTCAGACTTCAAGACATCTGAGTCATTAATGAACGGGTAATACCAACCACTTTAATGATGCACAACTTCATCGCGACTTTGATGGACGGAATGGCTTTCCCAGTTTCAAACCTCTATCATTTGGTCGGAGTGGGGGGTCCCCAACGATAGGATGCCAAGTAAATTCGCTCTGTTGCGGCCAAATGAAGCAAGATGTTGAAATGTTTCTGAAGTTTGTTCGGCACCAGACAACCAGTTATCATCGGACGAAGAATCCCAAAATCCCCATCCACAAGCAACGGCCCAAGATTGGGTTAAAGCCTAATGACATTTTTGCTATACCCCGTGCATGCAGTTATCATGCAAAGTACTCGTGTTCACGAGTGAGATGCAGTCGGCGTGTGAGCAAAAAATATCTCAGCCTGTACCTGCAGTATTCGATCCCTCCTAGCCCCATAATCTGCACCCACCCACCCCCAAAAAATCGCATTCTTGCTGGGCAGCATTTTGCTTACACGAACTAGGGGGGAAGCTCCACTTGTGCGTGAGATGATCGACATGGGGCTGTGTGGAGTGTTGGCAAATGCAAAATGTGCCCATGTCGTGCTCAATACGGTGCCTTAGCCGGGGGAGCAAAAAAAGTTGTTGTGCTTAGAAGACCCAGTCAATGAAAGCAGAGCTGCTAAACGGGAACGACAACAACTTTTCTTCTTAGTTATTAGATATGACAAGTCATAAGTCTTTGAGCAATAACATTTATTTCATTAAGTCGATAAGGAGACTTCATGTAGGCGAGAAACGTATACTACCAATATATTATCGAATGATAAGGTTGATTTAAATCGAACTGCACTAATTAGCAGACGAAAGTTCCGTAAAATGCATGCGTAACCTACGCAGTACAGAAAGTACTGATGTTCATGCAGTTATACTGAAGATGCGTTGAAATGCTGTGAAGAGAGGTTCAGTGACTGTTGCTGATAATATCCGTGTTCTAGTTTTGGGGCATAACTACCTACGGGGTGTAGAAGTTGCAGTTTATCAGTTTAACTGATCCTACGCGGTAATGGGACAACCTTACTTCCAAGGGCATCCCATCATTGTACCCCAAACCAATTTAACACTGACTCTTGAACAAAAAGTGTTATCATTAGGTACATTATCACCATATTTTATTTGAATATCTAAGTTATTTCATCGCTCATACGAATTAATGTTACTATTTTGCAGTACGATTTCCCCTTGCAACCTGGAAAGAAAGATTGACAGTGACAAGAAGGTACGATTTCTTATTAATAAATCAGATGGACATCTTGACACAAAGCGGCGTCAACCAATATATGCCATGAGGCAAGACTTTCTCCTGAGAAAACTTTTGGGAGAAGAACTTTTCCCGCAGACCACCCTGGCTTCCACCTCTGGTGACGCACAGAGAAGTGTGTCCACAACATGAACTATCCTTATGACATATATTTACATACAGATCTGCAGATAAGGAAATGTTGTTCCCCTCCGACGTGAGGCAGAACTGTAGCTGCAGTCACAGGTGAGTCGATGAAGAAGCTTTTCTCACTCCGGTGAGGAAACAGCCGGTGGCACATACACCTCATGACTGGCGGGTGGGGTGATGATAAGCAGCGTCCACGCACTCACATTAGCGTTCCAGGGCGTTATTGACTTTCCATTATGGAAGACCCACAACCACATCCGAGAGCGAGACCCCCGTGCCAGGGACGGTCTGCACGAAGGCCGCAGAGTAACATGATATGGCGTGAGCAACGAAAGAATGAGGAAAATGGCGCCATCTTTTGGAATGTGTATTAAGTACAAAGCTTTAGGGTCGGTCAGTAGTAGTCTGGTACTGGCGCGCACACGATCTTGACGAACTCCTCGTAACGGACGCTGCCGTGGGGACTGATGTTGGCCTCTCGGAAGACTTGCTCCACTAAAATAGGAGAAAGGTGCAGCACCGCTGAGGACTGTTTCAACTTCTTCGACGAGCATCGTCATGCTCACCTTCTCTTGGACTAAGTTTCTCTCCCCACTTTCCTAAGATGTGCCTGAGGTCTCGGGCGGAGATGATGCCCCTCTTGCCAGGATCCATCCCGCGGAAGGCGTCCAGCAGCTCCTTGGGGATGCTCTCTTTGTCCCTTCAATGAAATGACACTCATCACTATAATAAAGTGACTTTGCTGCCATGTTTTCTCTCCAGCACCTGTGTATATGCATGACATCGAGAAAGTCTGCGAAGGCCATCTTTCCTCCCTTCAGCTTCATGTAATCCCTTAGTTCTGCGATTGTCGGGCTCACTCCCAAGGACCTCATGATCACGGTCAACTCGTCCATGGTGTGGATCTGGCCGCTGCGAGCGTAAAGGTAGAAGCACTCGCGAAACTCTGTAGTTGAGAATAGTGACATAGTCTTCTTATAAGCTGCAACATTAGGATTGCGCGAAGCTTCTCACCGTCAATGTCCTGCTCCTTGAAGTATCGCGCCTGCACGACAAAGTCACATTGGATGGTTAAGAATGAACGTATGTATGCACTACCGTATAAGCATATTAAGACACATACATATGTAGACACATGTTTATGCCGTATGTTACACTATATCGGAAACCACCGGGTTTTTTAATAAAAAATTACCATTATAATATGGAGCAGCTCTTCTTTGAACGATTAACTGTGCACGTATCAGTCAAACTGTTATCTTGCTTCAGCTCTTACTCTCTCCTCTTCTGCTCTGCTGATTTCACCTGTCGTCTGACGTTTTACCTGTGTTACCTCGAGTACGCGCTAGCATCGGGAGGGGGCACGAGACAGTAACAGTACAGTAACAGTACAGTAACAGTACAGTAACAGTACAGTAACAGTTCAGTATCGTATCAGGTTGCGTGCATGTTCGACATACGTGCTCAGCAAACAACAAAAGCCATGAAAGTGATTATAAAGTGAATAATAAAGTGATTATTCCCTGCGTGTTTGACTGTTCTAAAGTTCTAAAATTTATGATTGGTGCCAAAACCTGCCCCTATTTGGAAGTAATAGCATGCGAAAATGTCAACATATGTTACAACTTTGTCTTTTGTGTCCTCATTTAATCTTTCGACAAGTCCGTTGTATTACCATGCTAGCAACAAAAGGTCCCGATCAATCTTTGCTGCAAATCGATGCAAGGCCAATGTAAGGAACCTCGAGGACGTTGCATTTATCCCAGTGATTTAGTGGTTTTGAACCTCTAACTTCGTTAGACTTCACTAAACCGAATTTCCCAGTCCAGCAGTAGAGTTGAGCTACATCGGCCAATCTGCGAAGCTGAACTCACTCCGGAGTGGCGACTGCGGAGAAGTGATCGTGGCTCGGCAACAATGGTAGGATGTATGAAATGAGGGCCAAGTCCAAATTGCGTGAAGACAAAAATCATAATAGAGGAATAGAATTTTTCAGTCCTAATCAGCCTTAGTTCGATGTGATGGCAACGAGGATTAGAGGTTGCAGATCTCAAAAATCGATGCTTGCGCGCCTCCGTTTACTACGCTTTTACTACGTTCTGTGTACTTGATGAGCCAAGAGAAACCTCCCTCACATCTTCTACTGCCGCGGAAAAGCAGACACTGTCAGCTGGCAGACCTACTGACGGCGACCATGCCAAGTTAGCAGATTTGGTATTAAGTCAATGTCCTCTGAACAAGGCAATGAGCATGCATGATGCACATCTTCCAGTAATATAGTATGTGATGATTGAGGCTTTTCCACGGGCTCTGCTGTGCCACACACCCAAAAAATCGACTGACTCGATCCAAAATGATGTCTGCTGATGTCCTGTGCTGTACCTACTCGCAGCAGCTGACTTGCTCACCGTTCCTTGCCTTGCAGCTGGGTTGATTCTCCGCCATCGTGTGCACGGACGTTCGTGACTTAAGCAGTGAGAAGTACGCAGGCATCAAGGACGGCGTGCGCGCTCAGCTGAAGAGAAAAACATTAATTGCCCATCTTTGGCCTCGCCCTCAGGTTGCTTCATCGTGTGTCACTGGCCGTATTCTGGAAGCGACGTGCTCAAGTCTCTAAAGAGCCTTGTGGCATCCTCGACCAAGACTTTGGGGCTTCGCCATGAACAGCGACGGTGACACTTGATTCCGTTGCTGCTCCCGATGGGGGACAAGGCCGCCGCCGCCGCCGCCGGGATGCTACAGCAGACGGGAGACCGCGCATTTGCCTTTCCACTCGATCGAATGAGGTCCGCAAGCAAGATGTCGGCCAAGCGGGAGGAGAGGATCATAGAGTCGCACCTGGTTCATGACCACCCAAAAGTAATATTTGCATGGTTGTTTCAGTAAGTAAAGGGATGAATGACGTTATTAAACATTTATTTTTCCCCTTGCAAAGATATCGCAATCGTGGCGGGTCTTCACTTCACTGGCAGCCGGAGCCATGGCCGGCGCACTCGCCAAAACTACCATCGCCCCGCTCGACCGAACCAAAATCTACTTCCAGACCCACCCAGACAAGAACTATCGTATTAAGGGTGCGATTAAATTTCTTCGTCTTACCTACAAAAACGATGGCTTCCTGAGTCTGTGGCGCGGGAATTCCGCCACCATGGCAAGGATCGTTCCCTACGCCGCTATTCAATTCATGGCGCACGAGCAGTATAAACGCTGGCTCATAGGACCGCCAAATCCCACCAGGTACGCAAGCACAGCGATTATCTGTTGTGAAGTGTGAACTCTGTGATGGGTCAGGAAAGTTTAGAACTACTGCACTTATGGGGCGTCAGAAAGTTCAGGAAGACAAGAAAATGCAGTTCCTTTTTTAAAGAAGAATTGTACTTCAAGAGCGATACGAACAATTTTTGCGTAATATTGGGAGCCATGTTGTACTTCTTAATTCCTATGCAGTCGTAGCCATAGTTCAGAATGTCAGCTGGAAGATGACTGCAAAGTGAACCAGTCGCACTGACTCCTACTGCATCTCGTCCTGGACCCTGCAGAGGAATAACGTGATAGAGCTGACATGTATGAGACTTCTCGCAAGCCCTAACTTTAAGGATGGATCACCTAGTGAAGTCCGCTATGTCGATGTTTGGAACCAGCAAGCTATGATCTTTTAAAGATTTCTCCCCGAACTTCACGCATACCCCTTAGGCATGTTCTATAGGAACTGTTGGCATTAACAAAGTGGTTTATACAGGCGTCCAGGCTTCCGGAACTTCCTTGTCGGCTCGTTGGCGGGCTTGACGGGCCAGTCACTGACGTATCCTCTGGATCGGGCTCGTGCTGTCATGGCCGTGACGAAGATCGGCCAATATAAGAACCTGCTGGCCGTGTTCAGACGCATTTCGTCCGATGAGGGCCCTGGCGGAATGTATCGAGGCTTTTGCCCCACTATGATGGGCGTAGTCGTCTACGCAGGAACCAGCTTCTTCACGTATGAGAGCCTCAAGACTGTGTGGAGCGAGTATCGTCTTACCCTCGAACAGGATCCGAACCCCTCGCCGGTGGAGAGGCTCTTCTCCGGCGCCGTGGCGGGGCTGGTGGGTCAGACTAGTTCGTACCCGCTGGACATTGTCCGACGGCGCATGCAGACTGCTCGTCAAATGGGCTTGGCGCCCAATCGCTACGCTACCGTCATAGGTACTCTGGTGCTAGTCTACCAAAAGGAGGGCTTCTTCCGGGGCTGGTACAAAGGCATAACGATGAACTTCATTAAGGGTCCGATCGCAACTGCAATCAGCTTCACCTCCTTCGACTACTTTCAAGTGGGCCTGCGGAAGATCGTCATTGGATTGGCTCCGAAAGGCCATCAAGAGTGCTGAAGACAAGTCAAGGCTGTGCTATCGACAGTAGTTGGTTGTGTCAGTGCCTTAGTGCAACCCTTAATCCCCGCATCCTTCTTCCACATGACACCCGGGGTAATTCATAGTGTCAGTCACAAAAAAATGCCCAATGGCGAGGTGGTCACAGTCAAGAGGTGACCCCAGGGCCTTTGGGAGCTCAGGAGAAAGAAGAAAGCACATTTCTTTTGACTCACATATTAGTTGACATTCATGATTTAGCAGCAGCATTTTGTCAGATATGAGCATGCCACATCAATAATGCAAGGATGCAACTTAGCAGCGCAACAATATGCAGTTAAGCCTGCTGCATTAAAAGCGCATTCGTAAAATTTTTCCTGTATTTGTTTTAGTCTGTTATCAGGAGTTTTAAAAATGGACAGTATGATAGGTCGTTACATACGCTCTTACGTCATAGTCATTCATCTGCTTTCAAAATTGGGCTCTTAAAAATAGTGTTTCTTTTTGTTTGCGCGAATGACTTCTTAGGCGTGGCCAAGAGCTCGTTGACCTCGGAAGACTCTGTCTCCATGACCTCGTCTGTTGGCGAAGGATTCAACACGGCAGCCGTGTACGTATCGTTCAGTAGCGACATGGTGTTGGTGGTGGAGTTGTTCGTCGTGTTGGTCACGTCGGTGAGAACAGAGTCACCATCGGCGGCGCTGCTGCGGTTGCGACACTTGTCGTGGTCACAGCTGCACTTGTCTGTGCAGGAGGAGCCCCTCTTGCGGCAGGTGCAACGCTTTGTCCCACAGTGATTGGCCTTGCAACCGCAGGTTTTGTTGTCATGTGAGGACCGCTTGCTTGGAGGAAAATACGGTGCCGCGTCCTTCTTCTCGCTGTCCTCCTCGCCCGAAGAAGAATTCTTTCGCTTCAACGCTGTTGAGTTGCCGTTCCGCAGCTTCTTGAGACGTTGACACAAAGGGGTTTTTACCCAATCGGGGTCATTGTTGGGGTCGTCGGTGTAGGATTCTTCCAGCTCGTCTTCGGAAGGCAACAACTCATCTAGGGTGAAGCGCTCGTTGCCGTATCGTACCTGCTTCTTCACCTTCTTCTTTTGTGGCTCCTTCAATTCCTCTTCCAAAAGCTCCATTTTTATGCTATGATCCTGCTGCTTGTTTCTGAGTAAATCGTTCTCCTCGCTCAACTTTATAAGTTCCTCGTTCAGCTTGGACATCTTTTGTATCTCGATATCCTTGGCACTATCGGCCCCGTCTTTGTTACCCATCTGACCGAGGAGAAATAGAACCTTCTCTTCGTGATCATGACCCATTCTGACTAAGTTGCGCTCATGGTCCCTCTTCATCATGGCGATCTCCTTCTCTAGAACGTTGGTATTTTTGACAGCTTCGTCATACAATTGCCGTAGATCCCCGTTTTCGGACTCCCGCTGCACGCGAGCCAGCGTTTGGTCGACTGACTGTTCAAACAGATGATCCAGGGCAATTCTAGCCTCAGTAAGACTCTTGAGATTGTCGAACCGATTATTCTTTTCCGCAGTTTCAGCGTCGGCAATCTGTTTTTGCAACTGGGCAATCTGCCCGTTGCGCACCTCCAGCTCTGCCTTCAGGTTGTTCATGCGCTTCTGGTGATCTATCATCTGCTCCTGATTCATAGTATCTCGCAGCTCCTTCTTCATGTCGTTCAGTTCCTTGCTCAGAGTCTTGCGATCGTTCATCAGCGTTTCCTTGCTCTGTGCCGCCTCTCGCACGCTCATGACCATTTCAATCTCGTCCTTGATCCAGGTGCGCACACGCTCACCGGCACCAACGAGGGTGCGACCCAAGGCAGCACTGGAACTGGCGGCTTTCTTCTTGTCAAGCATGTCCTTCAACCTCTTGTTAGCATTGACCGCCTCTTCCATTTTCCTCCTGAGCACATTCTCTTTCTTCAAGTGCAGAGTCTCCATCTTGGCCATCTTGGCTTGCTGCTTGCGCTCATTCTGCTTGAGCTTCAGCACCTCTTTCTCTTTTTGCTGCTTGTACTGGCGCAACTTTTCGGCATCCTCTTTAAATTGCTTGATAAGACGCACCTTGGCCTGCTTGAGTTGGATGATTTCTTCACTAAGCTTCTTGACCTGAGCCTCGTTCTTCTTGTTCGAAGCTATGGCCTTCTGTTGTTCTAATTGTTGCTTTTTCAGGTCGTGGATCTTACCCTCCAGCTCTTGGATGCGGTGGCGTCTTCGCTCTGCGATCTTGCACGATGGGTCGGCAGTCGCATTCCGGTGCTGTTGTGCAAGTTCGTCCCTCTCCTTTGTTGTCGCCCGTAGGTCATTCTCAAGAGTTTCCAGCTTCGTCTCATACTTCTTGCGGATCTCCTCAAACTTTGTGTCATTGGCGAACATAGCTGAGGCAAGCTTCTCCTTGTGAGCAAGGGCCTTATTCAACTTCTGCAGCTCCACCGTGAGAGCGTTGCGCTTCAGAGCATGAGCAGCGGCGAATTCGTCGGATTCTTCGGTCTCCTCACACTCATCATCGTCAGCTCTTGTAATGTCATAGTCCATGATTGTGTTCTCGTTTTCCTCTTGCAATTTGACGAGGTCTTGAAGCTTGCGGTGGAAGTCTTGAAGGCTCTCCTTGTTATCAGCCTTCTCGATGCATATGTCTAGTTCTGCTACTAGCTCGACGACCTTGGTCTTGATCTTTTCGTTGGAAGCTTCATGCAGCAAAGCTTTTTCGTTCATGTGAGCTAGTTCTTCTTGCGCCGCAAACAGCGCCCGAGTGAGCTTTTTGTTCTCCTCTCGCATACGCTCGTTGCTCTCAGTCATGGCCTCGGCCTCTTCCTGCGAGACCTTTCCACTGCCATTGTTCGACTTGGCTTCGACAAGCATGAGGCGAAGCTCTTGGTTCTCCTTCATGAGGCGATTAACTTCAGCGTCGTTGCCATTCACGTTGACAATTGGCTTATTCTTTATCTTCTTGGCCCGATCGGAGTAGCGTAGCGTGCTTATGGTCTCCTCGATGTTGGAGTCAGCGGGGCTCACGCACGAAACCATCAACGTGTAAGAGTTTCCGCCCAAAGAGTCTTGCAGCATACGGGTCAGTTTCGAGTTTCGATACGGAATGTGGGTGTTAGCACTGCGATTATCCTCGCCTAAGGCCGCGATGACATTGCCGAGAGCAAGCAATCCTTGGTTGATTGCCACGCCTTCGTTAAAGCGGTCCCCTGTGGCCTTGGTCTTTTTGGCGCGTTCCGATCCCGCCAAGTCCACCAGATGAAACTTCGACACTGTGACTTTAAGGGCATCATTTTTGTGAGCTATGTTTAGAAACACTGTGAAGATGGCGTGGGACCGGCTGCTTGTGTTGTTCATAGCAGTGGCTGCTGTGACGCGCTTGAGAGAGCCCAATTCTAGTTGCTTCATTGTATCTTTTAGAGAAGACACCGTCACTTCCGTCAGATGGGGGATGATGACCCCCTTGACAGGGTCCTCTCGCAAGTCGCACGTGCAGTCCTCCTTGGCCCGAGACTTGGTTGACAAGAGGTCGTATAGGGTCTCTCGATAGAGTTCAACAAAGGCTACTTGCACGGTCAAGGTGAGCTCATCGGAACGCCGCTGAGCCTCGGCGAAGATGTCAGCAACGGCCCGCGGGATGATGCCGGCAAGCTCCGGCGGCGTAAGTCCCTCCCGATATGACGTGCCCATGGAGTGAGTCTTGCCAGAACCCGTCTGGCCGTACGCAAGCACCGTTGCGTTGTAGCCGTCAAAGAGCTTCTGGACCATCCGGGATACGGATTTGTCGTAGATCTGTTCCTGGGTTGCGGCAGCATCGAAAGCATAGTCGAAGGTGAACGCCTTCTCCTGTGTGTGTAAGTAGATCTGCGGCCGGTCGGGGATGACCTGCAGAAACGAAGCACACTTTGTATTCCTCATGCAGAGGCGTACGTGTTTCACTGGCGGTGCCGACTATCTGCCGCCTATTCCAGTCATGGAAGGAACCTCGCAACCGGAGGAACTTTCTGATCTCAAAACTCACCCTGATCACGTCCTGACATCCCTCCTCGGATTCCTTGTCAGACAACGGCCTGACCCTCACAGCTACTCGCACCGGGATTATCTTGGACGTATCCGACGCCATCCCAGGAGCGAATTTTCGGGTCTTCTCAAAATCTGTTTTCCCCGGACTCCAACCCCGAGGATCGCCTTACTGAAGCTGGGTCCTACCTTGCCTCGCTCGTTCCGTGCTCAAGTAGGTGCGACTGCGACAGCGACTGCGCGGCAGCGTTCAAATAACGGCTGAAGCAGCATTTACTTACGGAGGCAGCGAGAGCGCCGTGAGAGTTGCCAGGCTGAGCTCGGACGGCAACAAAGACAACAGTCAAGGCTGCCACAGACACGTTGAAGTCGCACGGCGACGTTTCATAAATGTTACATTGCAGCAATCATTTGATTGAGATTGCGGTACGGTACAGTGTGAGCGAAAAAAAGCGTCCTCATGTTCTGTTTCTTTTTCAGACTGCTCTTCTGATGACCCCTGTTTTCCTCCCTCAAGGCCCTGAACACCTTCGTTGCGCGCACTCTTGATGTTCTTGTCTCCCGCCTATTTTGGATTGTCCCCCATCAGACATCAGTTGTGACTCACAACTGAACGCAGAACTATGTACAACTCATGTCATTCAACTGTGTATGAACAAGTCATATTATGTACTTAACACAAAATAGTCACATGTCAGACCGAGTTCAAAAGCGAATTGAGTCCATTTGAGAAGCAACCAAGGCTTCACTCATGACTCCACCTAAAGCGAGACGTGACTTTAGCCCAGTCAGTTCATGAACTGACTGAACAGAGCACTTTGAGATGAAAACATATTTTATTGTAACTGGATTGCATTTGTTGTCATGGTATGACAGACTTATAAGATTGAGCTAAGCTGAGCTTAGAAGAGCACAAGATTGAAGTAAAACAACTTTGGAAAAAAATTATCACTGTCGAATATTGATTTAACAAATCTGGAAATACCGTTTTCTTCCCCACTGACCCAATTTTTTACTTCTCTTTGTAACTCATCTCACCACAACGTAAAATCATGGTATAACTAATTTTACCCTGGTGGCCGGAAAATACGTTATGTCGTGATTCGACTGTTATTCAAAAAATTGAACAAGCGCTGTCTTATGGCAACTATCCTAGCGTAACTGGAAGACTGAAGCTGAATGTGAAGTTAAATCAGTCGGATTTGTTGGCCTAACATAAGATTCTTTTTTCATCGAAAGTGAAGGTAAAGTTAAAGCCTCACCCTGATTTGTTTGTCTGAAGCTTGTAGATCAAAGATTACTTTGCATCTCATCAATTTCACGATGATGCTCTCTTCGGTCAATTCGCGAATTTTCTAGCCAATTTGCGCATTAACCGTAAATATAGGGCATATGCAGAATGCAACTGGCTTGTAACCTTTAGCTTCTTGGCTTGAGTGCACTGAATAGAAGCTATAGAGACACGACGTTAGAGCGTATTAAAGACGATTTTATGTTATTGATTTTGTTTAGTTGATAGTTGTCGTCAAATCAATCATGTTTTTGAAACATGAGTCCAAGTGGATTGTTGAGGCCTTTCTCCGTTTCTCCTCCCCGACTGATGACCACAGGACCTTCCTCGAGTACTTCAGCCTCATGAAGACGGCTGCCATTTTGCGCACCGTCAACATCTGCTTTAATTGGCGCGAACCAATACACATTGAGATTTGCCTCATTGGTGTTTATAGCTGATTGAATGCACACGGCTTTCTGGACAAAGGCTAGGAAGAGAAAAATCTAATCAAAATAGTAGCATTGACAGATCAGCTGATTTAGGTTTCATGTGTGTTTATCTGTTGTTGTTTTGTCAGTGACACACATTGTATTAGCCTTCAGACGAGAGGTCGCAGCTTGCACAGCAACAGTTCTGTCCAGCTGGTCCCAAACATGCCCTACCTAATGCACTATTTGTCCGGCCGATACTTCCTGGGCAGTAGATTCTGCTTTTCCATTGGATCACAGTTAAGCGGACCAAACAAGTGAACCATTGAGGCTTTTTCTTCCAGTGCTAGAGAAAGTTTTTTTATTGTTTATTGTCTCATAAGTGATTTCGTACATCTGAGCAGACAAAGGTAACTGATGGTAGGTATATGAGTACATAATCGTCGAATGTACATAGCAAAATGCAAATCTTACGTAGCGATATCAATACGGCAATGTGGAAAAGCTTATGTATGCGAGTACAAAGAAGGTATAGCAGAAGCTTGAGGGGAGGGGAAGAGAGACTCATCAGTAGGCGCATGTACGTATAGATAGATCTCTTTTGTATCTTCTTTTCTTTCCTTCACACTCACGCTTACTTTTGATTATATAACACAATCCGTCTGATTGGGCTCTGAGATATGATCGGTCTACTTTACACACTCACTCGCATCGCGAACTGTACATGACTTAGATACTTGACATGTTTTTTCTTTACCTCCCTCGACGAACCGCCCAATCAATGTAAATCAACTGCATATAAATAATGTTATTCTGGCAGAAATACTGACTAAGATGCTATGGCAGGCGTTGTTCAGTATTCCCAGAGCGTCGCTGACTGGCTGTCTGCAGGCCCCATCCCGATGCCTCCGTTCTTCTCGCTGTTGACGTACTTGCCCTGGTTCGTCTTGATGCACATTCTCGTGGGGTCGCGCAGCTCCAGATAGAAGGGTTGGGGAGCGTCGCCGTCCGCAGACAGGCCAGAGTCGGAGAAGTGGATGTATTTATCATTCTGACCTGTGGTGTTGACGTCAGACTTCGTGTAATCCAATGCTATGTTATAATCAATAAAGCGTTACACTTTACCTTTTAAGTGCACCATTCCTTTTTCCGCCCTCTCCACTCTGATGGTCTCGTAGGCGGCCTTGTTACATTCCAATTTGGTGGCGTTTCCTTTGTATCCGACGAATCCTTGATCACACTTGAGCACGAGCACAGGTCTGTTGATCAGGTAGAAGAAGTACTTGGTGTTGTCCTCCGCACGGTCGCAGTTGGCGAAGAGATGGCCTGACTTCTTCGTCCCGATGAACCTGCCGTTGTTGCCGCGGAAGGACATCGAGCCATCCTCGTGCCAAATCAAGTCGAACAGGCCATTGGCACTCCTATCGAGAAAAGACATCAATCGGTTTTGCCACGCAACATTAGACACCGAGTCAGGGCTCGACAAGACCATTTGATCTTCAGTGATAATGGAACTTAGTTCGAGTAATGATTGCTTTATTTTACGGTCCATCAAGCCTAACTCGACGCTTCGTCTTGCCACGACTATCGCAGGTGCGACGCGCACACATAGCCTAAGTATCAGGTATCAAACTGCCACCGAATCATCTGCTGCCCAAGCATGACGAAAAGCCAACCATTCTTCACCATTTACGACTTCAAAGCTGACCTTTTCGTCTCGTTCGCCTGAATACCGCCTCCAGGCTGCAGTGTGAAGTACTTGTCCTGCATGGTCCTGATGTACCAGCGTGAGCTGACCATGTCGTACTCCAGCTGGAACGTCTCGTGGTCAGATATCTCCTCTTGATTGGCAGTCACGTCCACCCCTATAAGCAGAGCGCGATGAAGAAGGTGGGGGAAGATGAAAAAGAAAATTAGATTGATGGTGGTAACAAAAGGTTTCGTCACTCCTAAATTTCTGCTGATCTGTCTTCTCTCTCCAGCCCCAAGTGCAGCTAAGTAATAACCAGACGTTCGGCGGAATTTCACAGTACGTTCAACATGATGTCGGTGTTGGAGTACGCGGAAAAGTTTCGCCACACTCGCAGGCAATGACAGATAATTTGCTGTAAAGTTGAGTGAACCCGTCAAGTCTCCGTACCAGACACGACCCCCATTTTTCTGAGCAGGATACAAGTGGGCAAAGCCCATACAAGAAATTCAAAGAGGACGCAAATCTGAATGGATCGCGCAGAGTCAGACTTAGGAGGAGAACACGATACGCATAATCAGCTTTACGAAGCCTCAGTCAAAGTGGGCCGAGGACGTCGGGTTCGTCAAGCGGATGTCCATGTCCATGCTCGTGTTACTTACGACGAAGACAGACCTACTCCGGGCTTTTTTTTTGCCAGCCCCGCATCGTCAAGCTGCACAGGACGATGACACCACTGACACAGGTAGGTGTGGCAGCGGTCTGGTGGAGGAGTCCCCATTCCATAACAGTGCTGTTATGCAAGACGAATCCTAATTCCGATGAGGGAAACATAGCTGAAAGCGTAACGCAATAATCTGGAAGGATCTGCAGCGGCATCAGCAGCAGCCTGCTCCGCTGAAGCAATTGGATGTGGGAAAAGGAAAGAGTGGTGAGAATGCTGGCTGCAAACAACGTCAGACGTTAGCCATTTTTTCTTCATTTGCTCTCAGCCACGCAGGAGCCGGCGAATTGGTGAAAGCGACGAATGTCAGCATCTCGAATCTATGAGACTTATGCACTCTGGACTGATTCTGTGGTCTAACGCACATAGCAGTATAATAGATGTTTGACTTAATTGCCAGCGACAAATCACCTGGCAGGAGGAGGACGTTACTCATCGCCAAGCAGTGGAGCAAATGCTATGAGTGGGAAGCAAGGACTTCATGCAAAAGAACAAGTGCCCTGATTAGTTGCCGATTACGGCACAGCAACGGCAAATATCACGGCAGCTCTGTGAGAATGGCTGGCAAATGTTACGCGAGCAAGGCGGACCTTCCTGGTTGACTTTAAGTTGCACGGCAAAATGTCGAAATCGTTAAGTGGATTCTATAGTGGAAAGAAGTAAAAATGTGTTGATTTGCGAAAAAAGCGTCAGTGAGAAATTCGTAATAGGTGTGTGAGAGCTACATACATATAACATACGCACGTACGGTCTCCTCAATCCTGCTTGTGGACGGGCGGTCGGATCTAGAGCTCGGCGGCGCTCGGGTCTGCAGGAACCCGACTAGCAAAAGCTGGCCTGGGCTCGACCAGATCTGATTGCGGTTGGAACCGAACCGGACCCGCGTAAAGCTCGTTTGCAGCTTGAAATGAAACTCAGTCGGTTCAGCGGGAAAAGTGTCTCAAAGTTGCAGTGGGAAAAACTTTATCATTATCACATCTGGCCAAAGGATAAGTAAAGTTGAGGAGACGTTCTCAGCTTCACTTCTTCGCTTTTTCGTCGCTAACAAGAAGGGTCGCTCGAGGAAGAGAGTACGAAAAATGATAGTGATAGCCCCAGCGGCAACTTGGCAAGCGAAGACAAACGTTAAAATACCTGCTTTTATTTCAGGTTAAAAATTAGCGGCTTTGCTCTGGTTTTGAGTTTGAAAACTTTGGATGAGCAACCTCCGCTCCAAAAAGCTGGAAAATAATCGCCAAAAGCCTCCAAAGCTCGACCCTGGAGCCGCCCCGACCCGCGCCCACCTCTAGTCGGGCATCCGTCTGCCCGGCACCGCCACGCCTGTGCTGTATTGTGCCTGATCTGCACCTTGGCTAATTATATCCTCTTCAGAAGACCTTGCGTCGTCATCGAGCGACCGGCCTTTTTGTGTTTTTCACTCAAGTGCGAGTAGGCTCGTATACGTATAGCGATTTTGCAACGGCGGCGATGACGGCGCATTTCTCTTTTTCTGATCCCGAGCTAATAACATTGCGTGTGTGCAGCGATCGAGCTCGTCGTCGTCGTAAACGTGGTCCACGTGAGTGCGGACATGAGCACGCATCAAGTCATGCGAGTCCGATGAGACGTCTGTGCAGTGCCGCCACCGAGCATCATCTGTGCAATGAAGGTGAAACAGATCTTTCTCGTTGCCATAACTGCTCCCTTTGACTCCTTATTGATCGGCTTCGCGAACTGTGATTCATAGTCTATGAACCTCCCTGTGCCTTGTCTCCATCAAGAATTTTTTTGCGACTCACTCTGTACCTTGTATAGTAGATCTCGCATGCGTAAAATGAACGAGAGGAAATATTTATAAAAATCCTCTTTCTTCTCCTGTCCGCATGAATATTTCTCGTTACAGTAGGCAAAAATTTCTCTTCTGGATGTTTTGGCCGCTGGACGCCAACTGACTCTCTTTCTCTCACTCTGCTCACTCACCTTGCTTAACGGAGATGAATCTCTCGTTGGATGCTGCGACGAAGCTGGCTTGCGGCAGGGAGTCCTCCAGTGAGAAGAGCTCGTCCTTGGTCACAGCGGTGGAACGCGTCTTGAGCACCGCACGCGACCCAATGGGCGCCAAGTACTGGCCGCGGGAGTCCCGCAGTGCCAGGAAGCCGCCGTGGTACTCCACGGCGAAGTAGCAGTCCTATAATTGTGAGAGATCTTCTTTAAGCAATGCAATATGCCAATTCCTACGTAGACATTGATACCAGTAAGGTTGTTGGTACAAAACGAGAAGACGATAAGTACACACCTTGTTTGCCTCCACTGCGAGCTTTCCGTCCGTTTGCAAGTATCTGTTGTTGCACGTGTGAACTGCGTACTTGTTCTCCTCCTCTCTGAATTCCAGGGTGAAGAGAGTGTCCTCGCCCCAGGGCACGTTGGCCTCCACATGAATCTCGTCCTGCTCTCCGTCGGCCAGATGCGCGAACCGCTTGCGTCCCACCGACCTCAGATTGATCTGCGGCCTTGCGGCCAAGTGCACGAACCAGAGCTCCGAGTCTCCGGGGCTCTTGGCCGCACATTGCAAGCAGTCGCCGGACGCGCCGAGGAAGTAGCCGCGCGAGAGACTGCGGAAGGCCCAGCGGCCACTGAAGTCGTCGCACACGCTAATCTCGAATTTCGAAGTTTCATCTTTTTCATCCTAAGGTAAGAATCCCACGCTGAACAATGACCGAACGAACGCACTGTAGCACAATCTTCTAAGTATAAGTTTTAACAAAGCACCTAAAAGGACACACGGGTACCACACGCTAAAGGGGGTCAATCACCCGCCCGTGTTGTGACTGTGTTGTGATACTAGAAGGGAGCTGAACACTATCAAGTCAAGTTTTTGCTTCCAACCTCGAAATAGATCGAGTTTAGGACAAAACAGTAAACTCGGCGAGTCTCGAGCAACCATTCCGTAAGATCGATCATATGCTACGTAGATATAACGGGGACAAAACTTTCTTTAAAAAAAAACCACTCGTGTGAGGATGCAAATTCCACTTACATATCACACACACTAACCGTATACTTTACTCACCTGCTCACAAGTGACGTTTCCGAACTGGTCGACAGCGATGTACTTGTTGAGGTGGGACCTGAGCACGACGCTGTCACCGTCGCCAGTGGGCTCCAGAATCCACACCTGCTTCTTCTTCAGACTCTTTCCGTTGGCATTAGTTCTGAATCCGAACGTCTCAGCGCTAAGATACTTGAACTTGCTGTTGATCAACCCAATGGTCCAGCACCCCTTGTCTGTGGCGGCCGTGGGGCGGTTCGTGGAAGAGCTCACGCCGTTCATTCCCGTCATGGCGGCCACTGAAAGAAAAACAAAAGACTGAAAATGAAGTGGGAGTGATAAGTAGCAATATTATCGCTCGTTCTTCATTCGAGCGTCGCATTTTCCGGTGGAGAGAGCCGAGAAATTTAAAAGGCTTGTTAAAAAAAAAGCTTTTAACTGAGTAATGAGTGTAGGAATGTTGCAGAACGTCACAGGATGCGGCGGCACCTGTGACAGAGAGGCCAAGCTGTAAGTTGGCGGTGAAGATGACATTTCTAGATGCAGCTTCTTTCATCTCCACTTCGACTTCGTCGTCGTCGTCATCGTCGTCGTCGTCATCCCCACCGCCACCGTGTTGGCGGCGGCGCCGCCAGCTATCTGGCCGGAACATTGGGCTAGATTCGTCGTGGGGAGCGTCGCAGAAGAGACCTTCAAGAGCCAGCCACGTGTGTCGGTTTCTTTTTTTTTCCACGCTATCTCCTCGTGTGTGGATGGTGTCAAAATACCCCTTTCTTTCTTTCCAGTTTAACACAGCAATACTGCGCTGTTCAAAGTCGCACCGTCGGAGCAGGACTGGTGGCGCAAGTACACGGTCATGTGTGCTGCTACCGATGTCGCCGATGACAGTTCGCATTGATGGTGCCAAACATGCCCGGTCCGAACGCACGCATGTCAGCCGGAGGAGGCAAACGGGCACTCCCACACCCGCCCTTCCCTTGTTGTGTTGATTGAGGGCGGGCCTGCGACAATTAAAAAGGA
>JAAUXU010049282.1_pt1 | contig 54447 bp, 47 predicted proteins | sample 7278151 | NCBI WGS metagenome assembly JAAUXU01 (sample SAMN14350113, study PRJNA611818) | marine sediment metagenome | isolation source: surface marine sediment (1.8m) | place: French Polynesia: Moorea | collected 2018-08
AACGGGAACGCCCCCTTTTTTGAGGAACGGGAACGGGAACGGAACGACAAGAGGCTCGAGGATTGAGGAACGGAACGAGTTCCTGATTTTGGGGAACGAGTCAATGCCTTGCCCAATAGTATAGTGTCACTATACGTTGGAGGGGGTCTGCAGTGCAAGTAATCTCCCTTTAAGTATCAATCTTTCACTGCAATGAATCATCTGGACAAAAGCAATTAAGCCAATGAGCAGGTAGATAGCAGTTTGGGCCAATTTTCGAAAATAATTGGTGATAAGAATGCAGCAGAAAGCCAAATCGCCCAATTTCTGAGCCATCAAGATGGAACTTTTCACCACCCACTGTTTGTGTTTTCACTGCAAAAGTTCAAATGGTTGCTCCGCGTAACATGTGGATCACGAGCAGGTCGAGGCTGCCATGCTAACCCCCCTAACTATAGGATAAGTTGACCTTTTGGCTGCCTTTTCAGCATGTTGGTAGCACAATCCGGAGATAAGCAATTCTTTCCTCGGCCAAAGGCAATTGCTGGGATCAGAACGCCATTTCACATACGTAAGTACGCGTAGCGCTGCACGGGTACTACCTCTGTCTCTTCACGGTACTTACGTACTGTGTGAGAAAGGGTGGCCCCAACAAAACGCGGAAGAAACTTAGAGCCTCCTTTAAGTTTGTCTTCACGCTCCTCACTCACCTCCACTCCGGGCAAGAAGTCAATCGGTCCATTTTTTAGGTCTCTGTCTTCTATCCAGTACGGATTGACGTCGTCGTCTCTGGTCTCGTGCATGATTTCCTCGGTCGTCGTGGTGTCGCTGTCGCCGTTCTCGTCAGCAGCGACCGTGCTGCCGCCGAAATCGCCGCCGCTGGAGGCGGCACCGACCGCGGCATGAATGGCGCTGGTCATGGCATGGACCAGGTTACTGGTTGCTTCGTCTTTGCCATGCTCGTCAGCGACCTCTGCAAGTGGCTCAGGAGCCATACTGTTGAGGCGGGTTCGTAGTGCGCCGAAACTCTTTCGAGAAGACCTTCTTTTGAGAGGATCAGCGACAGAGACTGCGCCTGTAAGAACAATCACATTCTTGAAATTTTTTCCTTAGGCCCCTTTTTCACTTTTTTTCGGATTCTGCGGACGAAAAAGTGAAGTCTCCCTTTTCCATCTACATTTTTCATTCTGAACTCTCCCCACTAGGGTTTGAGAGACTTCTTGCAGTTGGTGCAATGGAAGAAATCAATGAAAATATCATCGTCGGGGGGATCTTCTTTATGCCTCATGTCATTTTGGGGGGATATGCAGCTCTTAGGCTCCACTCAACAAAGAACGGCCGACGTAAAAAAGATCTCTGAACACTTTCAATGGACGAAATGATGATGAATACCAAGTAGTCATGCATACAATTGCCCGGAAAGTACTGTACGACTCCACGTGATTGTCTGACCTTCGATTCTTGACAGCCGGTGTCCAACTTCTTCCATGGTGGCCGCCATCTTGATGAGTTGCTTCTTGGGGTCCGACTCGTCCTCGTGAGTGAAGCACATGCACTTGAACAGGTTCGCCAGGCTGAACTCGAGCCCTCCTTTTTCCGTATTGCCCTGCTGGCGATAGAGGAAATCTAGCAGGCCGCCATCTTTCTTCTTCTTCTTAGCTTCCTTCTTCAGTTCTTCCTCCTGTCTCTTTTCCTCGTCCCTCTCAGCCTTGGTCTTCTTCTTGGGCACCTACGAAAAGACCAGGGGAATCCTCAAGTTGTGACACCTCTGACCAACAATGCCCGTGACATTGCTTCTGCTTCAGCTACCACAACCTCGCTCACCTCTCTAGTGCCCCAAGAAACCACGTGGAGGTTAAAGATGGAGTAAATGACGAGGAGAAGATACATGGCCGGGATGGTGATGTAGTAGATGACGACGTAGGGTAGGCATCCGAACTCCTGGGGATGGACGATAGCAGCGAGAAGGAAGGAGCCAAATACCAAGATGAGCGACAACGTCGTGGGAGCCAAGAGACCGTCTTCTTGGACCTGTTCAGTGTCGTGAAGTCAGGACTTGTACACTTGCCCGCAAAATACTCGTAGACTGAGCTGTGTCAGCGGTAGGGAAAAATGTTCACCTGCAGAAGCAATCCCACCAAGACGGCCATCATGAGGAGTGCATAGGCCGCAGAGAGAACCTGAGCCACGAAGATTTGGATGTTTGATGGAAAGAAATAACACACGATCATGAAGCCCAAGACAGGAATGAGGTTGATCAGCAGAGAGGTAAAATTGGCCACGGAGAAGGCGATGCTCAGTGCCCCGGTCAACATAAGAAAGATAGTGCCAGGGCCCAGGACCGTGCCAACCATCAACATCATCTGGCGGATGGGCAGTGATGAATTACACTTTGTTGCGTATCACAAGCACGACAAAGACGTTCAGCTCTCTCAGTTCACCTGGTACACGACGTAGAGGAACGAAATATCCTCGTTGACCTTCGTCACATGTTTGTAATCAGAAAGGACGTCCATGATGTTGGCCAGAGTTGACGGCATCCAGCGGCGGCGCTGGTTGAAGAACTCGCCAAAGCCTTCTGGGCAAGCTGGTAAAGAATGGCTGTGTATCAGAAAATCAACGCTTCATCTTGGAAGATGACCCCAAAAGCCTTGTTACCTGTGTAAGCATCACTGGCCGCTGAGTACTCCACTCTCCACCCCCTCTGCAATAGCAGAGTACACAGCCACCTATCTTCTCCCTATAGTACAAAATGGCATTGTTGTCATCACGTAAGGATACTCACACACGCTTGGGATGTACTTGATCGTATTGGACGAAGTCCTTTGGATTCTCTGATTTGGTGGTGTACATCTTCATGACGTTGTCGTCCATGAGAGCCTTTGCCCTGAAGAGCGAAAAGCATCCCGGAGAGCAAAGGACGCAGCCCATGACGTGTTCAGTGGCCTTCTGCAGCCAATGACCAATGGCATACTCGAACCGCTGATACCATTGCATGAAGCCAGAGCCAGTTGGATGGATTCTACCGCAGGCTGCACCAAGGTTTTTATTTTTCTTCATGAGGTCCACCAGCCTCCTGATCGCCTCAGGCTGGAAATCGATGTCTCCATCCAAGGCCAGCAGGTACGTATTCTCAGCGATCACTTCCTTTCTCTCGTCTGATATGGGCATCTCCATCAGGCGGTAGCCGAGGAGGTAGTACATGTACATGCACTGAGACCAGCGCTTCTTGTGCCTGAAGGATGGAAGTCCAGCATCAGCTTCCTCACCCAAGGAGGCTCATGCACAGGTGATGTCTAAAGTTTGCACATAGCTGAGAAAAAGACTTTTTTGTCCTCTACTATCCGAGAGCTAAGTTACGAACGACACATCCCACAGCAAAGGACGTCAATGCATAGGTTATTTGGAATTTTAAATAACAAAGGAACTTGAATAAATTCCTCGTTTGCTCGAATCACATGCAAACTTTTGACTTCAACTGTACCTGCAGTTGTTCTGCTTACCTGATTTTAGCTTTGTCCTTAAGGTGGCAGACAATCTTGGTCTTGCCTGGCAGAGTCCAGACCAACCTGCCTCCGTATGGTGTCGGGTATCGCTTAGGAGGACGGACCTGGGGAAAAATCCTCAGTCACCAACGACGTTAACTACAAAATAAACCTGGCTACGTTTTTCCTTCATACCTTTATGACTTTACAGTGTACAAATGATCCCGCTTCGTCAATGACCCTGACCAGCATCTTCACGAACTGGTTCACGATCTGCTCCTCCTCGTCGTTGTCTCCCAACTCGAAAGCGTCGTCGAACAAGATGTGAGTCTCCCACTCGTAGAAGTCGGGGTCAATCACCTTGAAGATCTTCTGTGCAATGCGTCGAGAAGAATAGTCCATGTCAATCCTACAACAAACCAACGCCTTGCAGCATTTCGTAGGCCCGTCGTGACGTACATAAGTGTACCGACGTCCGTACCCACACTCAGACTTGAGCGGATTCGTTACACCCCGGGAGTTGCACATTTTCCGCATCAACTGCTAAACTAAGTAATTGTAGCTTTTAAAAAGTATCTTACGATGATGTGAGCTTAAAATCCATGTTCATTGTACATACGTTCTGTAGTGTATGTAGTAGCAACGGGACCATCAAAAGTGTTTGTAACACGAAAAAGGCAAAAACAGTGACATGTTGAGCGAACCAATTGCTTCAGGCAAAAATTTCCGCGTAGATCTTTTTTATGTTTAATTTTTTACGTTCTCTAATAAGTCAGAAAGGCCACAAAAGGCATGATTAATGTTGGTGCCACAAGTACTTGTAAAACCACTTTTTCACTTTCTACTACGTGCAACTCTTAAAATAAATTGTTAGTAAAATTAGTGTTAACTCAAAAATGTGCAAAACCTCAACGTATTGCGAGAGCTTCTAAGTGCTGGTTGTAAGTTCTTTAGAGCACCACTGCCGTTACGCACCTAAACACAGACTTGAGCATTTCAATCATCTCCTCCTTGTTCTCGTGCCACATCGTGGCACAGCCATAGATCTTCGTAATCTTGTCAGATGGCCTCACTCCTTTGTCCATGTGATCGTTGAAGCCACCGGTTGTGGCAGCCTTGGACGAGGTGAACTCGAAGTCGTCCTCGAACTTCTCGTAGTATCTAAGGGAAAAGGACGCATTCGTCATAAAGTCCGTACGTACACAAGTACGTGCGCATTGTCTCAAGTTGGACTGGGGATGTCACTTCCTCACCTTCGTTTGTCTTCCTCCTCGATCTCCTCTAGAAGATCCGGGTATTTCATAGCAAACTCACCATCTCGTCTGCGATTCAACACCAACGACTGATCGATCAGGAGGGAGCTGTACATGGGACTGCCAAAGATCTGCATGAAGATAATCAGGCCTGATGCATGTGGCATACAGCATGGTCAGCCTACCGCGTAAAGAATGCTAAGGGTACAAGAAAATTTCTGAAATAATGAAGATGTCTAAGTCGTTTCTTTTCTAATACGCATGATGGACTCCAAAATGTTATCCAGCTTCTTGCTTAGGAAAATGGAGGTCTCCTTGAGGAAGTCCAATTCCTGTTCATGCATTGATGTAAATATATTTAAGAAATGAAATGAAAAGATTGCTTTTAGTCTATTCACCTTGTCACCGTGACCACCAGATGTGACTTCAAATTTATGCTAGGCACAGAATGCTGAATAAAATTTTTATAGCCTATCATTTAAAAGGACTAGAAATATGTACAGCTTCATTTCTTCTACAATTCTCCTATACTGATAGAATTCTTTGCCGTCAATATGGCATATACATTAAACATATGACTTAAACTCATTGTATGACATGTCATCATGAAAGCATACTTGTTCCGTAGACGCCAGTCTGGTGGACTTTGGAAACCAGACGTGGATGGTGATCCACAACTGCGACATGAACCACAGGATCCACAGCCACGTTTGACCCTGATGGCACATTAGTGAGTCATATTCAGGAGTTCATTTTGAAGCATTTTCTTTCTCTCTTTTCATACCTCCCACAGATACTCCATGTAGTCGCCGACCGCGGGACACTCAAAGAAAAGATAATCCGGGATGCCATACTTGTGGAACGCGCACTCATCCTGAGCACGAGCACCACAAGCCGACAGTAGCAACGCCAGGCAGACCGGCACGGCCGAGCAGAGTGGGATAGCGTAGCTGAAACCCTGGATGTGGACTTTGCAAGCGAACTTGGCGAAGATGTACGCTCCGTAAGCGCAAAACAACTAGCGACACAGAGAAAGATAAAGTCAGTCATCTTGCGAACGTCTTTGATCCTCAAATGTGTCGGACCTGAATGAGCAAAACATGCAATGGCACTGCTTTTTCCGTCTCCAGGTAGGCTTCGTAGCGCAACTCGTACACGTTGTCATTGTTGTACTGGTCGCCCAACACCTGGAAAAACAATGCTCTGGATGATTGCTGATCGACATTACGGTTAGTGGAACCTACTTGGTCTTTTACTTCGCTGATGTTAAAAGAATGTATTCCGAAGGACTCGGAGAACTTGGAGAATAGGCTCATGGGCTCCAGGAGGACTCCATTTAGGGACACAATGACCCAGGTCGCGAAGAAGAAGGTCACCATCTTGAGCAGTGAAACCCACAAGTAGGTGAAATATCTGCAGAAAACGAGATCGTCTCACTGGACTTAGTGATGTCTTAACTGATGCACTTGATTTAGTGATGTCGAAATCACCTTGTGCGGTCGATCATTTTATCCCTCACTGCTCTCATCCATCTAACGAATGGTACCGGCGATTCTTTCTCCACGAAGCACTCCCACCAGCTGCACGAGGCCAGAAGGAGACCCACAGGGATGGACCACACAGCTGACATGTCCTCCCAGGTGGAGACGTTAATCCACTGAAGGACTGGCCACAGCTGAAAGTTGCACGTTTGCCGTAAGATCTGGTACGCCAGCGGAGGGACTTTTCTCACCAGAGCCCCGCTGAGTTGCACGATCACGGCAGCGACGTCGAGCGGGACTTTGACCCATCTGCCGTCGTCATCTTTTCCCCTGGAGAGCGCGGTGAGCACGCCAGGCACGACAGCGACGCAGTTGGTCAGAGCCAGACTCATGGAAGCGTCCAACTGAGACAACGCCTGAAAGACCAAGAGGGCGGTTCCCACTGCACCGGCTATTTCCATCGAGAGAACGAAGGCGAACTCCGAGAATCTGGGCATGTCCCAATGCTTGAAGAAGATGATGCGAAGTGAGCGGAGGAAGGTGAGCACCTCGGGTGCCAGGAATGAGAAGATGAGGCACCATACCCAGGCCACCTAACGTGACGGAGCTGCGTGAGTATGTGCAACATGTCCAGATCATGCGAATAGCAACCCGCACCTGCTCCGTTTCAACCTCTTCGTCAAATCTTGGTTTGTCCCTGCGCACCTCGTAGTCCTTCGAGGTGTCCTGTAGAATCCCGTTCTCGTTACAGTATGGCAGTACACGTTCCTCACGGGGTGACACCTTCAGAGAGTCGGACTTGGTGATCAGCACGCTAACATTTGCGCAACATCAACCTGTGAAATCATGAAGAAAGTGACTCCCTTGCCCACGGTGACCGCGCCAAAGATGATTAGAAAGGTGAGGACGTAGGCAGTGATGAGCATCAGTTTCTCGAACCTCCTCACCCAGACCATGGCAGCAGCGGAGCCGCTGTCCACCTCGGGAGGATGCACCTAATCCAAATACATTGTGGACGTCGTGTACACACGGATGGAAAGAAACAAAATCCTCTCTGCACCTGAAAGGCATCCCACTTCTTTGTCTGCCCAAAAGGCTGGTCTGGCAGGTCGGGTAGTGAATCGTCCCCGGACCCTTCGTCCGACGAGAAGCCCTCGCTGCTGTCCGAGCGGTTGTTGTACATGGTGGCCATGTCGAGACCCTATGACATGACACAACCACCTCTGCACTCTTTTTCCTCCTTGCTTGACTTTTCTTCTTCACCAAAGCCTAGCACACAAGACGCTGGCTGCTCCCCGATGACGTCTGCCATTATCAGCCAACAATGATGCGATGCAATAAACAAAGAATACGCAGCGCACATTAACAAGCACGATAAGAGAGCTTAAAGAAGGGTTGCTTATCAGAATTAAGCCTTATCCTCCGGTGTCCCAGGCGAGTAAGGACGGTCAGCAGTGCAAAAAACGCACAGCCTTTTGCGCCCAACTCGTACGTATACGTAAAGCAGCTTATGAAAGAGTTTCTCCCCTGACGGACGAATGTGGGGTCAATCTTCTTCTTTGAAAGTAAGGGGGAAGCACCCAGTGGATGAGCAACCCTTGTACATATCTGGGAAACCCTAGTACGCAATCATTGGTTCGGCGATGACTGAAAAACAACCAAAACATGTAAGGTTAGACCAAGTTTTCTATCTCTTTCTGTGAGCTATTTTTGTTGCAAGACTTCACTTCATTTGAAGTGAAGCATTAGACAGTTCTTGGGTCTTCATTCACAGTTACCCAAGGATGCTAGGTCAGCATTTAAAGTCTAACATGGATCTACTTAATCCATTTCCAGATGCTAAACTGTTGTCGAATGAAATTTAAAACAAAATGTGTCTAGCATTGCCTTCCACATTTGAACAACTTGTTAGACTTCTGAACTGATGCAGTGAAACTTTTTGCAAGACAAGGGGATCAAGAGGTTTTCTTTCTTAAAACTATGTGACTCCATCTTCACCATTTCGCATGAAGTAACAAACCTGAGATGCACTCAGCAAAATTCCAAAATTTTCGTTTTTTGGTCTAGCCTTAATATATTGCCAGTCCGTATTGTAGCACTATTCTTACCTTGTTTTGACTGAGGTGAGTTGACCTGACCGAAACTTATGTAGATTGTCCTAGGGCAGAAGCTCGAGGACAAGATACGTTAGGCCAAAACGAGGAAAATCTGGTGCATATTGCAGCAATATGTAATTAATTGCCAAATACATTTCACTAGTTTTGTAGCACTGCAAGAAACAAGCTGCTCTCGCTCTTATCTCGGAATATAGACAATAAATATAGACAGTGTCTCGGTTACTAACTACATGTTATAGTAAGGCATCCTATTGTCTGAGGGCGACAGCCCTCAGACAATATGATAGCGAGGACACGTCCAATCGCCTTATTAAAAAGCTTGAAAAATACGGTACTCATTACAATGCAGATGGCAATTTTTTGAAATTTTTGAGTTACATTTGATTTTTTTTTCATTTTATCTCTGCGTAAGATGACAATCTCCGTTCCCGGAGTGGGAGGAGGAATGGCCAAGCACTCAGGGCAAAGGTAGAATTGGTAGAAACAAAAAATAGTACTGGCTGCTGGAGGGAAGAGCGGCCTGGCCGGTCAAAACCAGGCGGACTTGGCAGAGGGAAATATATAACTATATATTCCTCTGGCTACTGTATTTTGGGCTCCTTCCACAAATACCATGAATACAGAACATAAGTCCTGGAATCGATCCCTTGTGCAGTAAACAAATTCAATGTAATCCAAAAATTTTGCGGTAATTATAATATTGCTTATTTGTTTGGATACGCAGTCCCCCGAAAATTCCAGGTTGAACTAAAGAGAATCGAATGGATTCGCCTTGAGCATTGGACTCTTACTATTGATGGAACGTAGAAGAAGCAAAGAAGGGATTTCTATGCATCAGCTACTCAAAATACGCGTGTACGTCTTCCCCTGAGTATTATCGGTTGTGTCTGAATAGTACACGCTGGACTGAGAAAGCGTACATTTCACGAGTGCATTACAGTGCCATTAAGTGCAATATTAGGTAGTGCCGCCACTTTCCATGATGTGCGTGCTGAACACAATGGAGAATCTTTGTAAGCATAATGTTTTATGCACGCTCCAGCTCTAAATGAGCAACGAACACTTTATTTCTCCGCTTCGCTGCACGTCCATGAGCGGACACCAAATGCACGCAAACGCACTTTTTCTGCGTGTGTGTAGACATAGCAGACCTTCTCGGGGTCGCGTGTGCGTGGTGCAGGATGTGCGTGGCACGTGGAGCGTCTCCTACTCCAGGTAGACCCTAGTGATGTCGTTGCAGAATGAGAGACAATATTGGAAAGAGAGCGAAGAAGGCAACTCAGCAGAAAAAAAACCATGAAGTTCGGAGCTTCTCCTCAGTCTCGACTCCACTTGCGCAATCATAACTTTGGACGCAATCGTTTGCGCAAACGCATCTTTTCATCGTTGTCCACACTCGTACTCCAAGTTGACCTTCAAGATGGTTCCTCTGGCAGTGTCGTCGTCGTCCTCTTCCTCCTCCTCGTCGTCGTGGTCATCTCAGAGGGAAGCTCTGCGCTGGATGACCCTCGTGGCCGCCGCGGCCAACGTCGTCTCCGTCCTGTACTACCTCAGGTTGCGCGAGGAGGGGGCGGACGACCTGAGGAGTGGTAGAAACATGCGCTCTCCAGAATTTGTCGGGGAAAAGTGGCGCACAATTCACATCGTAGGCGAACAGAGCTACCAGTGGAGAGAAAAAGAGTTTCAAGGGGGGTTCGAACACTGCCCAAATTACAGGAACTGCAAGTATGACAGTTATTTTGGTCGTTATATTCAGTGGTGGCAAAATCTAGAGTCGGATTGGCTTGAGTGCGGAAATTGGACCCGGTCAAGTAGAAACATCCTCAACCTCGTCAACAGTCACATAGGCAAGGAGCAGAGGCTATAGAGAATCTTGATGATGTCAATCATGAAAATGTCAGGGCCTTTTTTTGCTCCACAGCCTTTCCAGACTACCTGGAGGTAGTAGAGGTTGATGACCTTGAAGCTGTCACACTCATTCTAGTGCAGACCTTTCCTCCTAATTTGACCTCGTCTACTTGCTTCAGAGGATTGAATTGATACCCAACTGTCTCTTTGGGCAAAAATTTTAAAGTCATTTCTTTAAAAAAGATTTGGATCTGGATCTGGATTTTCTCACTGCAGCGCAGCATTCTGCGTAAGCTATGAGCTCTTGTTTGCGATTAGGGTGAGGACGCACGTCATAGACGAAGGCACGAATCCCATCAACATCCCCAATAGGGGCGATGCCGTTGTTTTTACTGGTCAGGTAAAACGAATAAGTGAGCACGACCTCGACGGCCACGTCTGTGCACTGAAACATCTATGTTTCATAGGCTCTGCTAACTCATCCCAGTGCCTCTTACTGGTCAGAGGTGGCCTCGCTGAGAGGAAAGGGTGTTTTATGGGCCCTGCAGGCAGCGCGAAGTCCTTTTGAGCTCCCACTGGACTTTCTTTCGTTCAGGTAGCTCTAATGGGAGTCTTAAGTTTTTATTAACTTCTTCAAACATTACACTCACCACATCACTTTATCAGGAACTTTGGGTTTAACTTCACCATCTCCTACAAACAAGACGCAGACATATTTGCACCGTACAATTTCTGGCAGTGTCATTTAGAAGGTAGAGGCCGACTAAACCCTAAATTGCGAGGTAACGTCATTAAGGGTTATTATGCAACTACCACACAGTTTCGCGGTCTGTAAGTTAGATTTTCCCACCAAATTAGCCCGGAACGCGTCCTGATGACGCACTTGAACGTGGTACAATTCGTGCAAGGAATTTATTGAGAAATCCTGCCGACTTTTTCTTGTGGTGTAACAAGAAACACTTCTCTTCTAAAGGAGAATGAGACAGATTGTACTTTCTGTGTGCCGTGTGACCCATATTGAATGAGACTAAAATTGGAAACATTATTACTTTTAGAGGACCAAGAGGTCCTGACTGACGTCAGCTTTTAGACTCTGAAACTAGTAATTACCATCAACCTTTTGACGGAACAGAGCTGTGATATTTCAATCGTGGTCCCCGTAGGACCCATTTTCTGGGGAAAAGATTCACTACTTCTTTACAGTCCTCAGGAGACATCAGACTGTCCAATTGGCCGCATTCTGGATTTGGGCGGTCAGGACTGGTCAGGGCTGACCTGTGGCACTGCCAAAAATGCGGCCTCCAATGTATGATCCCTGCAGTTTCATTGTAGCCTCAATAACATTGTGTGTGCGTAATGAATGCAAAGTGGACAATCTTGCATAAAACACAGCACCTAAATGCAAGTGGCACATGGCATTTTACGAACACTCGACCTCCGCAGCCCTCATTGCTCACCTCATGCCTTAGGCAGCAACACTTTTAGGCTGCAGAGACCGAGTGTTTGTAAAATCCTACTTTGTCAAATCCACATAATGTACCATAGCTATTTATGAGCGCAACTAAAACTTTTATAAATATGTATGTAAATGAAGGATGTTCCTTATGCGGGATGTTCTCTACTGTTTTTTCCTGGGCGAAGGCAGTGTCTTGGATGAGGCTGATGAGGACATATAACCCCTTAGCCTACACCGTAAGCAGAGCATAAGCTCTTCATAAAGCCCTCCTTTGCTTTCACTGTACTAAAGCTTTTCTTCACGAAAGGCTACAAAAAATGATGCAATGGGGGCCACAACTGGAATATAAATTTTTCGTTAAGTGAAAAGGTAGATGATATTCACTGGTTTTATAGTCTCACCGTCGATCTGAGCTTTCGTCCCTTAAAGGCAGTGATATTTTTTAGAATTTTACTCGCATTCAATATGAGTCATACGGCACACGTGGAGAGATGTGCAAAGATATATGTACTGCATGCACTTGATAGCGCAGTAGGTAAACTCTCCTATTTCTTTTCTGCTAGAACAGACATGGAAACTCAGTCTGACACCAAAAGGGAGGATCCGGCACCTTATGTGATGTCGGAAAAAAGCTATCGCTTGGCAGACAACTTGAACAGACTCGCAGAATTTCCTTATTCCCCTCACTCTCCTTCTCATTCAGGAATGCCATAGAAATTGAATCTAACGGTGCTGTAACGCCGCGCTTTTCCTCCTTTGTACGAGTAGGTAGTTTATCTTGCGGAATTAGCTTATGCACGCGCTTCACACCTCCGCAGGCATCCAGACTAACGTGGTGCCCAACAAGACCCACGAGGTTCTCTGGGTGGTGCCTGGAGGTCCTTGTCTCTCCGTTAATAGACGCATGCATTATGCCAAGGAGTTGGGCCAGCACATCGGGCTCGACATCGTGGGCCATTGCCTGGAGAAGAAGAAGGAGGAGGAGGAGGGGGGGAAAGCAGGCGGATGGCAGACATTACATCTCGAGTGGAGCAGTCATCCAGGAGGGAGGGGTTCAGGAATTCCGAAGGATTACAAATACCAACTGGCTCTTGAGGAGATCAGCTGCGTCGACTTCGTCACGAACGTGTACTTCGGGGTGGCCGAGAGGATGGAGACCGTGCCAATTGGTAAGGAAGAACCCGACCCGCAGCAGCTACTGTCGATATGGACCGGTGGCCGACAAGGACCGGACGCAGCTGGTCTTTTGATGCCATAGAGGTTTATTTCACTTATGGTTGACTTTCAAACATTCTTAGGCTCGCATCGACCATTAGATGCAATTGGTATTTTCCATGCGTGCCCAACTCTTGAGGCCTTTTCTACTGGGTGGCCCAGCTTAAGTGTCGGAGATTGACAAAGTGAATTTGAAGTGATGAACCGACTAAACGAATCAAAGTTATTCGATCTTTTTTTTGGACTTGTTCTGTTCAAACTAATCAGATTCTCAATTATTCGTTTAGGGAGACCTCAGTTGGCTACGACCACAGACTGAATTTTGCGGGAACACCACTGAAAAATTAGCTCTAGTGAGTGAGTCAGTAACTAAGCATCGTGGAAACATTGAATCAGAGACGTGATTACAACATTTTTTTTTACTACCCACCAACCACTTCTTGAAAGGCCTTCAATCTGTGGTCTCTGTGAATAACACCGAGCATTTCAATGATAACAGCCTTAAATATGGCATCAAACAACTTGTTATTGGTACAGCCGATTCATCATCAGTGCGTCACTTTGCTAGTCTGCTGACCTGGGCCACCCTGTAGTACAGGTCTTTCCTGCTGCAACTGCACAACTGACACGCCCTTCCTGGCCAAGAATACTCAATCTTCAAAGTCTCTCCTCTCGAAGCCATGGGCGCTCAGAAGTCTGCCTACTCTCTACTCTCCCCGCCCTCCTCCTTCTTGCACGTGGACGACTTTGGCGGGCCCGCCCACTTGGCACAGTTCCTGAGAGAGATGGACGACGCCAGCTACAACGCCTTCTTCGACCACGTCGGCACGGGCCACTTCGAATTGCCGGTCCCCCTAGCGTGCAGACTCTGCGATGCAGTCAACTACTTTCAGTCAAGAGAAGCCAAGAGGTAAATTTAAGGAATAACTTTTAGTACGTAGTAGAAGCTCCATCTACCTACCGGGTGTCCAGAAAATGATTACTTCGTTTCAGTCCATCCCAACTTTCTTAATGGGGATGCGACCCCGCTGCAACTGAGCTCGTTCCGCTGGAACGTATTGGAAATTTATGTTGTTGATTTTGTTGTTTACTTTAGTTTCGACTGGAAATCACCACCCTTGCTTTCGATGCAAGTTTTAGCCCAGTTTTCCAAAGGCTCCGCGGCCTTCGGAATGGTGACCTAAGTATGAAGAAGAGAGTCTCCCTCTGCCCTTTTAGATCCTACAGGCCTGGCATCACCCTCGTCGTCGTCAGGACCCTCATGAGATGCTGCTCCATGGAGATTATGAAGTTCTGATTCTGAATTCTGATTGCGCCAAGTGCAGTCCTAAAACTAGTCTTTTACTTTCAACCAGACACGATAGCGGCATTTCAAACATATATGCCTCAGTTAAAGTGTGGTTGGATCCCGACTGAGAAAGTTGGGATGGGGTTGAAAAAATAATCATTTTCTGGACAGCCCTGGTAGGCAGGTGGGACTTCTACCACATACCAAAAGTTATTCTTTAAACTTACTTTTCTTATTCCTTAAATCCTCATTTTCTATCCAATCGGTATATAGCTACAACGCGAAGACTGGAGATGCAAAAAAATGTACAGATCTCTTCGTACATCTTAGGAAACGCATCCATGGCGCTGAGGCAAGCGGACTTGAAAGGCTCGGTCTAAAGAAACAAATTTGTTAAGGAATAGATAAAGTGTATCAGGCTCAAATTTCAAGGTTCTAGCACTACTTTTGGATGAGCTCTGCTTCTCTAAAGAGTTGAACATTTTTTGCCTCCACAGTCTTCAAGTACTTGGCAGGCCTCTTTTCTACAAGCTGGTTCATCGGACTTTTTCAGCTCCTACTACAACGCCCAAGAGTTCAAGGACTTCTGGTCAGTCTCCAATTGCAACACAAACAGGCTCGATGAATACAAAGGCTGGATTCAAGCGACGAACGAACTTTGAACAAGCGCTTTACACATTTCTATCGATCTCCTAATACCTGTTGCATTGCGCCATTTGCTGCAATAAATAATTAAAGCACGAGGAGACGCAGAGCTCATTTTTTAAGCAGACAAGTGGGGGGCATTTACTGTTCGACGGTGGCTCGTCTGGCATTCGTAGTCTTAGCAATGTCCATTTACAAAACATTGCGCTGGTGGATTGACTTTCGACAACGGAGTGCGTACTAGATACCGTTGGTGTTGGTCACTGCGCCCTCTGTAGGCTCGCAGCAAAGTGAGTCGGGCGTGCAAGTCAGGCATGAAATGAGAAGGTCGCATCTGTGGTCCAATGGGAACAGCCTGAGTGGATCCTTTTCCTGCCAGAAAGAATAACTCCATAGCTAAAATGGACGATCTGGAGCCTGAACAGGGAGATCAGGAGAAGGAGCGTCTGACGAGATGAATTCAAAGCCAGAACAATTGCTCAGTGTAACTGTTTGAGTGCATCCAGCGCCTCGAGTGTAGCAGAATCTTTTTAACTTTATTCGCAACTGGATCTTTGGTCAGTTGCATCATTGCCAAGGCTTGCGCGGCTATCAGAGATAAAGAACTTGCACAGGACTTGGTGGGAACTTTGTTCGTTTTAGCCGCTTCCATCAAACAGTGGACAACTTATTTGGAAAATTGTTCGTACAGTCAACCTTCGGTAAAGTGAATGTGGGAATGACTTTATCACATCGAGGTTCTTTCCTAAAAGTATTTTCAGTCGGCAACGTTAGTCATTAACAGCTCTAATAACAAAATGTTCAATTAGGCTATAGATCTTCTAAGCAGCAATATCCTTTAAGGCTATGAAAGATCCATTTAAGCTACAGCGTAGTCATTTAGACTACAATGTAATAGTCCCTGCAGGGACAATTTCAGATTATGGAAGTACAGAGCACGTTCTGGAGACAGGCGAAGATGATCCTGACGCTTAAGAAGCTTAAGACGAAGCTTCTGGAAGAGATCACGGTGGATGAGGATTCTGACACAAAAGTTCCATAAGAAAACTTCACCCCTCCCTCATCCTGGAGGAAATTATTGGCGCGGACGGTCTAGGGTTTTGTTTTCATGCTGATCACTGATGTAGATAGGTAGGGAAGATTATCAGTGTACAGGAAGCTGACAGACGACATGGCACTAGTGTAGCAAAATCTGCCAGTGCGTGTGGGACATACAGCGCCGTGCAAAAGTGAGTAAGCCCTGGCAGATGAGCGAAAATCAAGGGTTCGACGTAACATTTCATGTTTAAGAGTTAAGTAAAATATTCTTCACTCATGTATGGGTGTTGCAGCAATGGCTGAATGACTGAGAGTGAAAAACTTCGAAAAATGCAACTTCCTTACAGCTACAAAACTCTCGTTTCCTGGTGGGAAATCTGGTTGACATTTTTTTCTTTCGGTTTGATAAAAATTGCATATTTAAGGCTGCGGCGGCATTGAAACATGGACTCGATGTCCCCCTTTAGCGTTAAGGGGACCCTCACTTATGCATAGAAGTGACCCCTTTTTTAACATTGCAGCTGCACAGACCCTCTTCAAAACTTTGGAACGCTTGAGGTCTCTACTTTAGGCCATTTACTTCACCTTAGGACGAAATTGCGTGTTGAAGACAGCGTTGACGATTGAAACGTAAGAGTGCAAGATGAACTCTGTCTTTCACTCCGGTGCTCACTTTTGCACGCCAGCATAAGTGGGTAGGTCTGGAAGAAGCTGACACGAGGAGCACTGGATGCTTCAGTGCTGACACGGGCTTTCGGACCGAAAGAGCAGAGCAACGAGCGAGCTTGACCGTCAAAAGAATCTCCAGCATTCATTCACACAAACGTGAACGTCACGGTCACAAAAGTCTTCATGTTCTCCTGCTCTGATGAGCGATTACTTTGGGCTGGGGTCTGAATGAGATTTCACCTCACAATCTGTGTCTCCCCCCCTAAACAGACTCCATGCACTGCACAGACAAACAGACTTCACTGACCATCTCCAGCTTCACAGCTGCTCAACTTCCACGCGGGTTGTGCACAATTGCGGCACTCACGGCACTCGCATTAGTTTTGACTCATTCTGCTGCATTCTGTTCCAGAGTGAAGCAGTCTCAGTCTCTCTCATGTCGTGTAAGTATAATGGCCAGCTCTGTATGATAAATCTTGCACTTTTTTCCAAAAAGTGATGTCAGTTTTGATAAGTCTGGTACATACGCCTTCCTTACTTTTTCTACTCACCTGCTGACGTCGTAACATGAGCGAGACTCTGTGGTACGAAGGTGAAATGGCAAAATATTTGGGGGATTCTGAGTGGGAAGGTATGTAAAGCGGATATCAACGCGGAGCTTTTATGCGTCCCCGCCGACATCTTTGTTCTGGGGCGAATAAGAATTGAGAGTGACAAAGAGCTTCTGCTTCTTTTTTTGTGCAGCAAATACAAATCGTAAGGGCAGAAAAGTCAAGGAAAAGAGGACAGCGCAAGAAAGCATTAGCATTCTACAGATGCCCTTTTCTTTTCGCGAATTGCACGTCGAACACGGGCTGCAGCAGGCCTTTTTTGCGCTAAATTGGCATTATGTGAGACTTCTAAATCACTAGTATGGAACAGCGGCTGCATCAGCCTATTGTCCCGTGAGCTTGCCTCCTCCCTAATATTTAGCTTGTTCAACAAGCATTCGGTATCAGTTGCTTCCCACACAGAGCTTGAGTGAGTGTGCTTTTTTCTCCGCTAGCACACACGCCCTGCACGCACGACCGAGGTGAATCACACGCCCGTACTCATCCTCATGCATCTGTGTCAGAGGACGAAGGCAAGCGTGAGATGAGAGGCCTTTCTAAGGCCTTAGCAGGGCACAGGAAACGTGTGGTGGACACATAAGAGCTAAAGTAGGCGTATCTACAAAGTAAATCACAAGGGAAAGAGACTCTTTTCTTTCCAGAAAGGTCTGCCGCAAAAAAGGACAATAATTTCCTCCCCGAAGATCTCTCTCACTCATTCTTGTTGTGGAAAAGGTGCAACATCAAGTGTTGCTGCCTGTGTGTGCACACCGTGGACGACGAAGGCTACACACAAATGGCATATTTATTTACTGACGGTCAGAGCGCGCGCGAGGACGTGAGGACTTAGCATGTGTGAAGATGCGATAAAAAATAGAGGTGGAACAATGAGAACATCTGACGGAGCGCCCGGCCAAGAAGGAGAGACCGGAGCGGGGAGGACTTTCGAGGCCGCAGCAACCTCTTTCTCATCCTCGGCGTGGACCGGAAAGGAGTGCGGAATCGACTGGGTGTGTGCACTTGTCCTTGGCGAGGCCATTAATGCCCGAGTGAGATAAGCCATGGAGGTATCACGATGATGATAGAGAGGCTCTTCCTACTGGATTTCCGGGGCTTCAACTAAGGATCATTATAAGTATATCTTCATAATGATAGTACCATCACGAAATCTCCTTTACGTCCGCAGGGAACAATTGCAGCTGAGCGCGAATGTAAGTCCCACAACCTTCACGGGCGGCAGGCCCATAGGCCTTGGCACCTCTCATCTCTTCTCCAGCGCTTTTAAGTTTTTTTCCTTCAGTGTCTGGAGTCAAGGGGCCCCTGACAGGACAGAAAGTGAGGCAAAACAGGAGAAGGGGGGGGGGTAAAAAGGCTTCTCTGATTCCCTGGAATGAAACAGGCGAGGGCATACAAATGGTTGCAGTTGGCTGATTATTAGAGAACGCCCCCTACAGCTTGAAGCACAGATCACTGAAACTTTGTCTGTGAAGACGTCTCCCACTTCACAATAATTTCCTAATGCACCCTTGGGAGTGAGGAGAGAATGCGGCGGAAAAGCCTTAAAGTTATCCCAAACCACTGAAATAAGATATCGGAGGAAAGGCGCAAATGTAGGCCTTTCTGACACAGTCGCAGACGCTTAATCGATCAACCGATGATCGAACAAGGCGCTTATTCGAACAAAGCACTCTTGGAAGTCGCCACAATTCGTGTAACGCATTCATGATACTCTACAGTTATTCCAACAGCAACATCCTCGATGATGTCCGTTTCAGCCGACGCCACTGTTAAGAAACAGTGAATGACGGTGTGCAGAGCGTAGAGTGCTGTCCACTCTACTCCACTCCAGCAGATTGTGTACCTATGCTTTAAATGGGGTTTCTGTTCCGTTCTTTTCACCACTGTAAGAAGGCTCACATTGTCGTAACGTTTGACATTATGTGCGTTTATACCTTATGTAGTGTGCTCCACCCATGAAAAAGAAGCGGAGGGTCTTTTATTTTCCCCTCTGGCTGCCTCAATACGAGGAAAATAACTGCTTTCTCTTCATCTTTTCTCTCCGCCACCTCCTCCTCCAGCTCGGCTGAACTGCACACAACAACGAACATGGCTCATTCCGACGAGAAGTATGAGCTGCGAAAAGCCTCAACCTCGGCCAGCACGAGTGAGGACCAACCAGGTTACGGCAGCACTGACACACTTGTCAGGAATGAGGTGAGCAACAAGCAGAGAGAAACAACAGTGAAGAAAGAGCGCATTGTCAGTTTGTCTGAGTTTCCTTTTATTGTTCAACAGTCTTGCGTATGGTTCGGGTTACACGCAATATTTAAAGCTTTGCACAGAAGGTTTCAGATTATCGTAAACAAGCTCGAGGGGTTCTCGCCTGTCCGCTTACGAGTGTGCCATGACTATACTTTATGATAGCAGAACAGATAGCGTGGAAGAAAAAAGGGCTGAGACTCTTTTGTAGAGGGTTTGTGCAGTATTACGTACAGGATGTACAGCGTGTGCGTGTGAGAGAGAGAGAGAGAGAGAAAGGAGGAAAGAAAGAAAGAGACGTCACATTGTGGATACAGCTATTTGATTGCACCCCAATGGCACAGTAGTAGACGACGCAGTGGAATCCGGATAAAAGCATTTGCCTCTCTGCTCAGCCAAGACTCACTTGTACAGGGTGCGCAATATTTAGGTTCCTCTTTAAAGTGACCCATAACTCCGCTATATGAGCATGTTATAAAGCGTTATTTACATCAATGGAAAAAAGAGAACAATGTCTGGGGCTCTGAGTTGGCTGCAAAAAGTGCTCGGTCGTCACGACGAGCAAAAAACCTTAATAAAACGGAGCAAGTTGCAAGATAACAAGGTGAATCGTTGTTCCAGACAAGTCTTTTGTCCTGACCATCTTACAGACATCTGCAGCTCTCAAATAAGTGATTTCAGAAGACTTTAAGCAGTAAGTTTTAAGCAAGTACTTAAAATTTAAAACTAGTGAAGTTTTAAATGACTTTTGTAGGCTGGTTGTGTTTTCAGTGACTTGGAAACGCAGCAATTGACTGTTAACAGCATTGGGAGATCTCTCAGGTCGGTGTCATGCTGACTTTTTAAAAGTGTTCAGCGCTATGAACAACACGATTTTTTTCGCTGAAATTTGCTTTGTTTCGACCCAAAGGTCTTTGCCCATTTTATTCTTGCTCATGAAGTACACATCTTCCAGTATACATCTTCAAGTATGATTTTGCTCCCTGCTACGCCTGTTTAAAATACAGGCAACCTTTGATATAGTGAAGATTCGAGATTGACGTCTTGTGTACTAAGTGCTTTTTGCAATTGACCCATTTATTGGATGGGAACGGTCGATATTGGGAAGAATCTCGGTGAAGTAAAGTCATTTCTGGTTTTCACCATATATCGAATATTTTCAAGAGTTCCTGCAAATTGCCTTTATCCCGGGATCCTTTTCCCTTCATCGCACATATTCGGGTGGTCCGTTGAAGTGAGAAGCCAAATTCGTTCATGGAGGAAGCCTCCTCATATCCAGACCGCACTGCACTGCCCATCTCCTCGTCCTCCACTAGACACTGCAAGCAGGCGCGTAGTGCGGAGGATGCAGACAGAGCTCGGGAGCGCCTTGCACTATGTAGTACTCGATCTCACCCGATGGAAGGAGTAACATTGGAGCCACTGCATTGCCTTATTCGCATTTTCCTCATTCTTTCTGCCGTTCGTGCGAGTGCCTCAGGGTCCTGCAGCTGAGGCCTTCAGGCCTACCCCCCCCCCCTCCCACTGAGCGTTCTGGCAACTACCTAATTTTGTCTGGGCGGTCTCCACACCTCGATTGGCGCCAAATTAAGGGAGAAAGAGAGCGAACGAGGGGACTCCTCTACAAAACATATTAGCGCTCGCTTGTGTGTGCGCGTATATGAGGGGCAGAGGGGGGACTTCTGGAGTAGCACGACAGCAACATAGGACGTCTTTGGACGACAAATAACGTCGCGGAAAGAGTTAAAGAAGTGCCCCCTCCAACGAAGTTATTTCGACTAGGAATGGGGATGGTTCGAGCGCCAACCGGCCCAACTTGGGTAGCCCGACTTTGCATTGTGCCCTCATCAGCTGTAGTCGATGATGATACATGTTCAACTCCATCAAGAGTCCTGAGGGTAGCATGTGGTAGACGGTGCTCGACCACACTCTCATGCGTACACTTTTAAGCTTCTACCCCGAGCCCACCCTCCGGGCTGCGCTCGACAAAGTTCGATCCCACCCAGCCCGGGCTGGAGAATCCCTGCCCATGCCTATGGTTAATTCATACTAACTTCGCCAGACAGCAGAACGGTTGTGTCAGGTGGAGGGGAGGACTTTACGTTCAACCGAGAAACTCGGGCTGCGCAAGACAGCGATTGTCCTAAGGGAATGAACATCAACCGGACGCAAACTTCAAGTCGCCCGCAGGCGCGCACTCAAGAGAGACAGTCCAACAACGCCTTATTCTGTCTTGATCATCGAGCACATCTGCAGTCGGGACCCCACCCGACCCAGATCACAGCATCCTGATGACCTTCGGATGGACTTTTAAAGCACTAAATTATCTAAGTAATTACAAGGAGAGTGATGCCGCCCCTAGCTTTTCCCCTTTGACAATATCTGCAGCTGCTGCCCGAGGGCCTAAAAAGTTTCTAATTGTTCAAGGCACGTCAGTATCTTCGGAGAGGGTTTTCCGCCTTGCCGGAACCATAATCTTCGACAAAAGGACGCATCTGAGCACGAAAAAGCTACTCGGTTGTTCTTCTTAAACAAAAACTAGGAACCGTGGAATAAAAAAAGTCCGCAGCAGGGTTAGAAGAGTTTTGAGCCAATATGTATTGTTTAGGAATAATTTATGGCCAGTTCTCCTTCATTCTTTCCGCTCCTTTTGATGTTTTGACTTGTATTTTCTGAGGCACCCAACCCAACCTGAGCGGGTCGGGACCATCTCCACCCGGCCCGACCCGATCATTAAATTGCCCGCCCATGCCCATCTCTAGTGTTCATCAGACGAATCTTGGCACAGCCAATTTTCCTAAATGCAAACCTCGACCGAGAGAAAGAGGACAAAAGTGACCTTGATATCAACTACTGAGAGCTGCACTAATATCCCCAGGTGGCCGTCTCAGCGCTCCGTGATTATGCCTCCGGACGGTTGTCCGAATATCCCCAATGTCTTACACACCCGTGCGGTATATCCCCGGGTGGCTGTCCAGGGACTCTGCGCTGATATCCTAGGGCGGCTGTCCACGGTCCACTCGCCCTGCCCAAACATACGCACATGCACAACACTTTAATTTTGTATATTTGATCCTGGCATGCTCAAGTTGAGACCAAAAGTAACAGCAAGGTTTTTTGCTTGGCTTGTGTAAAATGTACACCCGGCTCATTTGAAAGAGGAGATAAAACATTTCCATTTGCAAATAGAATTTTATAAGTCAGACCAGAAATAGCAAAGTTATTGCATTCTAAAGTGAATTGGTGATATCCACAATGCATTTCATCCAGTGCTCAGCACTCCATGTCAGCACATTTTCTGGGAGGGAGTGACAAAATACAGGCTTTTCTTTCAGGACTTTCCAGAGGACCTGTTTCTTCTAGCACTCAAGGAAAAAACAACTACATTTCTTTCTGCAGCAACTCTTTATGCACTTTTCAAGTGCAATTCGCTATGCACTTGAAAATTTTGACTCTCCTCTTCCACACGAGCCAGGACAACACGTCTCCCCCCTTCAGAGCAGGCCACACCAGCTGAGCATCGAACGTCCACTCACTGTGGGCTCACCCTGTAGCCAAGCCTTTCCTGATTGACGTGCTGTAGTAGTTGCCTCTAGGACGTTGTTGGGCAAAAAGGTGGGACAGGGGTTCCCCTCGTTGTTTTTTTCCTGCCAACATCCTAAAACTGACACCGGAGTTGCGGAGCAGTTTTATCCCCCCCCCCCTCCGATGCAGTCTTGGCAGCAACTTTCCGACAGCCCAAGTGTCGATTGCATTGCTGTTTTCTAGTGATTAATGGAAAGTAGTCGACTTGAGACCACCGTCATGTAGCAACAACGTCATCGACTTGCCCAGGCCGAGCTCCGTGTTCAGTGCGCAGGCAGTGCTTGCACCACTGCATGTACATTTGTCATTGAGTGCTGCAGTCCCCGAAGGCTTCCCCCCCCCCCTCCAAGCGCACAGTGTTGTCTCGCTCGGTAGGTGGGTGTCCATCCTCAGCCTGGTGCACACTGCCGGCACGTATGAGTATGAGAGAACCCCTTGGCCGTCCATCCGATTTGAGGAGGCAAATTTGCGAAATTTGCACAAAATTCTCTTTTCAACTTGGCGGAGAAGATTTATACGAAGTAAGTGGGCGGATGCGGATGGAACAAAACCCCCGAGTGTTTCGACACCCACTTCTCACTCACACACGCGGAGAAAAGGAGGGATCTGGAACAGAGCAAAAGAAAAGAAAAGCACGAGCTGAATATGCAGGGAGTAGAGAGCACTTAAGAAATGATGATATGCGTAGCAGGCGGAGATTAAAGAGGAGAAGATCCTGACTTGGGAGGAGGAACAAGAAAACACAGACGGGCAGGGAGGATCCTTTTAGCCAAGTGGAGACACTGGCGGAAGAACAGGCCCATCGTCCTCTCCTGCTCCGTCACCCCCGATACCAAATATCCGGAATGTAACGATCTGAACTCTTGCCAGGGGTCGCAGCGGGAACGCAAAATCAGCCGGGGAGAAGAGGAAACACAACATTCTTGGCAACTCATTCGACGTTATTGGTAAAAGAGATGAGGGAAATCTCAGGAGGACGTCATTAGGCTGTTGTCACAGATGCAGAGCCAGACATGCTGAAGGGATGAGAGGTCCGTGCGTATGTGTATGTGGTTGCGTGTGGGTGGGTGTACTACAGAGGAATCTTGTAACAGCGCACACAAGCTCGTCGTTCAAGCTCAGTGGCAAATCTCGGATAGTTTCGCCAATGTGTAGAGGAGCAAAAATTGCTTTCACACTGGTGTCCGAACGACGCCGCTTTGATCTCATCGAAAGTGGTTGTCGGGTCACATCTTGGTCGCACAGTGTGTGCGTGTATGGATGTGTGCGTGCGTGTGTGTGTATGGGTGTGTTGTGGCAAGGCAAACGGAGGCAAACACACATCATCCACACCCAAGGCACGACCCCAGTGAGCCCTCTTAGTCCTTATTTACTTTTCCGCGCCACATTTTTGAGCCCCTTTTTACAGGGTTTAGGCAGTGTAAACTGGTGACAGCATTAATGAAGGCGCGTGCTCGCAGACCCGGTTCTTCTTGGGCTTTCAAGCAAGCCAACAGCTCCAGAGGAACGGTGGAGAGGAGAGAGAGAGCGTTGCTGGCGGGCTCGTCGCCGTCGTCGTCGTCGTCGTCGTCCTCCACAAAGCCTTGCTTTCTTAACCGAACCACCTCGTCAAATCCCCCCCCCCCCATCATGCGCCGAACAAGCACTCCCGATGCATTCTATCTTCTCCTACAGCACTCAAGCCTTCCTCTGCGTTGACTGCGTCTTCTCACAAAGCATTTTACTCTGTCATCCACGTCGCTCCAGAGGACTTTTCTAATCCTTCATCTCCATCTGATTGATTCCAAGGTGTGCGCGTGCTCCTGCCTCTTCTCCACGACCAAAAAGGCCCCTTATGTTATGTACGTGCTATCGACGCGCACGGCCTCAAAGCGGTCGTCAAGGCTGTACGGGAGGGAGGGGGGGTGCAGCACTGAAGAATGGTTTGGTCTCTTCCTTTCCCCCTTCAGCTCCAACTACACGAGCTGGTAGTGTAGCTCCTCTGGGTGGTGGACAAGGGCGAGAGAGCGAACGAGTGCATGACGAGGGGCGCGTGCGCCCCCTCCCTCCCCTCCTCCCCCCCTGTGGGTGAGTAGGGGTCTCTCTCTTTCTCTCTCTGGCGGGTCTTGTGCCATAGCAAAGAAAAAGCGGCAAATGCCGAAAATAGTAGTAGTCTAGCTCGCTCGCGAGCCGGTGGCAGAGCAGCGACCCACGTGAGCTTTGTAGAACGCCTCCGGTTTTTTTTCTTTTTCAAGATTTATTTTCCTAAGTAGGGGGAAAACAACTTGCTCGCGTGAGTGCAGAGCAGCGGGCTGTGTGTTACCTCGTGATAAATCCCGGTGTGTGGACTCGACGCTCGCTACATTCTGTCTCCTTGATGTTGCTACCTGCATGTGTGCCCACCTTTTTTTCCTTGTTCAGCGGCCGCAGACAGCGCAGGCACAGCGGGAGGGGTTTCCTGTCATCATTTATTCCGGACGAAGAAAAGAGACATTCACGCAGGCCCACATACTGTCCTGGGCCTTGTCGGCCTGACATGTGCGTACCAACCACCGCCGGCGGGACGTCATCAAAAAAATGTAAATAAACCACAGGCTGTGACAGGAAAAAAATTGGAGGAAATGGATTCGTGTGACTCCTGCAAGAGAAATGATAGCTGTGCCGACTCTGGAAGAAGTCTCACATGTGGGCCCACGGCAACGAGAGTGAGAACGCGCAGTATGGCAAGTCGACAGCCAAGACTCAGCCCCTGCGCCAACGCGTGAGGGATGTGGAGAGCAACGTCGCTACTTCACCCGAATCCCCCATCGAGGCAGTGGCAGAGTGTCTTGATAAATAGCACAGTTCCGCAAACGTATCTGCAAACACACATTAGACAGTGGTTTTGGGGCCGCCCTCGCCAAGGCTAACGAGTCCTGTGCGTTGTGTCCTCTCGCTCTCTCCCTCATGTCTTTGGCTGATTGCGTGCGCTTTCTTTCGATAGTTAGAAAGGCATACACACATTTTGTGTTCTGAGTTCGTTTATTGGCGGCGCCGCCACCGTCACGGACACCGCTTCTTCTACGCCCAAAGACATTGATTTGTGCGACCAGGGCCAAAACGCCAGCTGCAAAAGGGTCGACCTTGGATTGTTTGTGAGCAAATGGAACTGACTCTAAAAAAGGGGGGGGGAGAGTTTGTAGGCAGTTAATGCTGTCCGGAGATCCAGCGTAAGCTCCACAAGTAGAAGTACGTCATGAAGTTTGGTCAATGAGTTGTGACAATAATTTGACGTAGCCACGGAAGAGCCACTGCTGGTTTCTCCTTGTCTAGCAAAAAAAGAGAACCCCTGAATCAAATCAGCCTCGTAAGGGCTATGGAAACCCCAATGGGCGAATCTTTTTCCCCCCATCTCCACACCCTTAGAAAAAAGGCAAACAAAAAATCATGGCTACGTGTAGAAAGCGCAGAAGAACCGCGGCGGTCGAGGACTCGTTTTCCTCGCGTGACAAAGATCTTGTACGCGAGGAAGCAGAAAAAATAATAACAATAATGAAAAAAGCATGCAGCTCCCGATGCTTGCGCATGCGACTTTTCTTTCTTTCGTTGTTTTTTGGCAATTTCTATTTATTTGCAGTGATTGATTAACACACTGCATTCGATGCAGTCACTTCAAGCGAGCAGGAAAGCAGCCGATTGAAGGACGAGAGCGATGATTTCATTAGAACCTTCTAATCTTATGCGATCTAAAATTAGAAACAAGAGGAAAAGGATAAAAAAGGCCAGGCGGCCTCAGCCTTCAGGGAGAGCCTCGCTTTCCAGGACAGTGGCCTTCATCCCCCTCAGCTGCTAGCGTGTATTCGCTGAAATCGGACCAAGAAAGAAAAGAAAGTTCCAGAGGGTGGAAGAACTCTTGAGACTTTTCTTGCAAAGTTTCCTTTCCAAGAGATTCACAATTGAGTGCGTGCCAATGAAATGCTCCAGGTCTGGCGGAGTTCAATGCACGGTGGAAGAGTTTTGTGCAGCAGAAAAGCCTCGTAAATTAATACATTTGTTGTTACGGGGCCCACATGGGGGCTGCAGTGAACTGGGGACGCATTAGTTTCACGTCTTAAGGCAGCCATAATGGCGAAATAGAAAATGGAGCTGCGCCCGGACAACGGTCCGGCCGCCGGCGCAGGGGCCCAGGGGCCTCCTCCGCCTCCGACGCGAGGTCGCCTGGTCAAGCAGTCGCACCAACAGACCATTGACGACGTCGGAGTGGTCAAGATTAACGGCACTGCTTGTGGCGTCATGGCTGAAGGTGTCGCTCCTGATCTCCTACTCATCCCTGGCGGAGGTAGTGGCGGTAGCGGCGCGTCTCCCTCGCGGCGGCCGCTGTTGCAACACTCGGTGGACTCGGCGGCGTCTTCCAACTCTGAAGGCGGCAGCTATTTCTATCACCCGACGCCCACGCCACAGGTAGCGGCACCAGCCTCGTACGGACATGTCCATGGCGTCGGCGACGGCGGTGGAAACGTCGCTCGCCAAGCGTCACTGGGCTGGGCTTCCTCGCTCAAGAAAAAAGGCGGCAACCACTTGAAGAAGCGGTGGCCGGCCAGCAAGAATTGCAGCATGGAGGAGGACGAGGACGCAGCGCTGCCGCCGCCGGCGCCGCGTCTGGACGAGGAGGAGGAGAGGAGGGACTCTGGCTCGAGTCTCCTTCTCCAGCCCATCAAGAAGACGTCGAAGAGAGCCAAGAAGAAACTCAAACAGGTGGACGAGGTTTGCTGTCCATATGACCCGACCAGCGAGGAACTTCTGGGCTTTGCGGAAATCCTGCACATGGAAACGAGCAGGGAGTTTCGTGTAAGACCCGTCACACGTGTACTACCCCTGTCGCACACGCACGCGCACACGCACGCGCACACGCATGCGCACACGCACGCGCACACGCATGCGCACACGCACGCGCACATGCATGCGCACACGCACGCGCACACGCACGCGCACATTCGCACCTTGGCCGTCGGTCAGAGCACCTTCTGGCTGACACCAGACCTCGCTTGTTTCTTCTTCTCCAGCCACCTGGCCCAACCAGCGGCCATCATCATTTTGCACAGGAATCTTTCATGCAAGGATGCTTTGCTCGGGCAGACATTTTTCTCCAAAGTTTCTCCTCGACGCAGCTTTCTCGGTCGGCCGCAAGAGTGATAGCTCAGTGTCAGCCTCAGTCGGATGGGTCATTAAGCAAATGTGTCCTTGAAGGACACCTTGCTTAGACGGAACGGTTGGAAACTCGTGACTCTTTCACGGTTTCCCCCACAAAATATGAGGTGACATTACTGGACAGAAAGGGGCTCTTCTATTCAGAACGCCCTTTTGCGTGAGCAACCCTGATAAGCTCAATAAGCCTTGCTTTGCACTCGTAGAGCAACAAACAAACAGACAGAGAGCCAAGACTCAATATAAAGTTCTCGGGGTGCGACGGGTAGAGATATTGCAGCAACCCAGGGGAGTGCCAGGCAAGGAGGGAGTGGGTAGAGACGTCTCCTGACGAGTCACTTGCAAAAAAAAGAAGTATGAAAAGAAAGAAAGAATACTCTCTTTCCTCTTTTTTTCCCCGTGATAAACGGAGGAAAAGTGGGAGGATGAAAACACTTTGAGAGGGGATCAAACGTATTCTATTTCATGCGTCACTGACCTTGGCAGTCAATATACCTTTCTCTACTTCTACCTTTTCCTTGACAGGTGTGCTTTTTATCCCGGCTTCTGAGGGACCCGCTTGGGGTTTTTTTGCACTGACCGCTGGTGGCGAATCGCATCCCTGCTCGTCGGCTGCGTCCGCCAAAAGTTTCCAATTGACGGTGATTTATCATTGGCATTGTATTTCCCCCCCCCACCACCACCACCACCACCACCAGGCTGCAAAAACGCATGTTCAGCGGCGCGCATGTTAGTGGAAGCGGGAAAGACTCCATGATGAGAGCAGATGCAGTTATGAATCTCCGCCTCCCTGGCTCAATAAACAATTTGTCTTGAGATTAAGGCTGAGAGAGTGGAGAGGGAGGGGCGGGGGGCGAGGAGGGACTTGGGCAAGTACCTGGAGGCTGCGTAAACATGCATCCGGTCCCGATGGGTGAGCCTGTGAGCGAGGCCTAAATGTCCAAGGCTGGTGCTTGCTGGCTCCCAAACAGTTGGTTCCTTGGACGTCCGAGTAGAAGACCGGGCTTTATCGCACCTCCACACATGCATGCGTACATATGACACTTCACGGACATGGTGTGTCAACATTGGAGGGTGTCTGGGTGGTTGCACAGCCGGGGGGAAAGAAAGGCTTTGCAGAGGACTCTCTCAGATTATTGTCCAGTGGACTCTTCCTACGCATGCTACTTTTCAATCCACTTTGCGCGAGACAAAGGCCAGAGCCTGAGCAGGGACACAATGCGGCAGAAGAAGTCCACAAAAAGTACAAGTTGCATCTCGTTGGTGTCTGTGCTCTTCTGCCCAGGATTAAGAACCTTCCACAGCCCGAACCCGAACACTCCTCAGATAGGGAGTTGCGGGGAATGAAACTGTGTCTATGACAGTCGTGTGGGTGTGCGTGCGCGTGTGTGCGAGCCCGCGCGTGTGGGTGCGCATGTGTGGCCAGAGAGATAAAGGGGCAGGACCGCATTGTGCACGGGGCCGTTCAGATAAGTGAAAAGTTCTCGCTTTAAAACCTGCCTCTGCCATTTGCGTCCCAGGGCCCCATCTTGGCCGTCTTCCTGGCTCCATGACCCACGTCATACATGGTGGCATGAGGGCCTTTGCATGACCTCACTGCCAAAGTCATTTTGACTGTCAATGATTAGTGATGACTTCACCTGCTCTACACTTGTGACTGCTTGTGTCAGCACCCGATTTTTGCAGTGATTCGACAGTCAGGTCGCGTCACCTTTTTTTTACGCCTGACTAACTTTATCTCTCCTTGCTCTTGATGCTGATCTGGATGAAGTTGAAGAAATTCCGCCACCCTATGTTTGTTGTGGACAGTGCGACGTCCTGTCTGGACAAGACTGATACTGACATTCTCTCTCTTTCTGCGACTCAGATTCTCCAGGGAGACGGGTACCATGCCGACGGCGGCGTGAACCTCGACCTGTGCCGCGGCAGGGACGACCCCACCACCTACTTCGAGGACGGGCGGAGAAAGATTGACTTCGTTCTCGTCTACGAAGAGAAAACACTCTCTGCGGCAGCCGCGGCGGCTGCCGCTGAGGACGAATGCGAGCAGATTGACTTTGATGCCAAGGGATCAAAGTAAGTGAAGACTTGGCGGACGAGAAAGGGCATAAAAAAGGCATTAGGACACAAAGGGAGACAGACAAATGACGTCTATGCCACGCCACAAACAGAGAAACATCTATGCTGCTAACTATATATAGATGGTCCAACTCCCACAGGGGCTGGCATCTGCACACAAACACACACAGCAGCGCTCGAGAAGTCTCAACAGTCAAAGAACTAAGGATTTCATTTGCCAAGCTGAGTGGCTTATTGTGAATTGAGAAGTGCTGATAAATGGGCCAACGGAAACAAGAAAAAGATATATCAATGTATTTCTTAACCTCTCCATGATACTGACTAAATTCGAACATATTTCAATAATGAAGATGAAAATCAAAGCTTTAGCACTTGTAGATGTGCGTTATGCATAACACAGGTTTCTACTTCTACCAGATCGATTACTTTAAAAAGGCGCTTCATACTTGAGTACCCACAGTAAGTTGGACTTGAACCGAGAAGCTTCTTTCTTGAAAGTCAGCAGCTGAAAAGTAAAGTTTGCGGGGTCGTTTTCCTCTCTCCCCAAACAGCTTCAAGATGATTTTCCAAGTATTTTTTTTCTTTCAGGAAAGGTGGCCTAAAGAAGAGACAGAAATTCAGTCTGTGGCGCCAAAAATTTATGGCAAGCATCGGTACCATCGGTTTGGAGAGTGAAGAGGTAAGGAAACCAATATGAAGATAAATACTACTGCAGTATGAAGAAAGCAGCCATAAAATGTCTGGGGGTCCCGGCAACACCGCGTATACGTGCGCAGTCTCTCAAATCTCTCGAAACTGGTCACTCACAGTGTGTTGTGGACCAACTGCGTCACTCACCCACGCTACTCGTCCATTAATATCGACTTTAGCATACGAAACTGGCTGTGCTCTACCCACGAGGCAGATTTATGGAAAAGCATCGATTGTGATCGGTGCGACTTCCGCGCCAGCTTTTATCTGGTCGATTCAAGCCTTCCTTGCTCTTCTTGAGTGCCATGGAGGGATTGCGATTGCTCTGGCGCAATGTGGATGAAAAGAAGTATAGGAGGAAAAACACTTCTTGCATCCTGGGGCGTCAGAGCATAAAGAAATGGGCAGCAGCAATTTGCCCTCATTTTTTTGTTCGAGGATAGGGGGTCTTAGGGGGGAAGGCAAGCAACAGAATCTGCTGGCCAACACCCACTACTGCATGATAGTGCAGTGGCAGCATAGTGCAGCTATGTACACAGCTCCACGTATCTCTAAACAATGCTATACATATACACATAGGTATGTACGTACGTTACACACGTGCACATACCTTTGGGGGGGGGGCAAAGAAGGAAATTACGCCAACGAGATTGTGCGCCAAGATTACGTCTGATTACTTTTTGTGCTGCAATATACTAACCTTCACCTGCTGGTACACATTTTCTGTGTCGCTCTGAAAAGATGGATGCTTGAGCATTCGGAGCAGTGAATCTATTCGCATCACGGAGAAGTGAAGTCTTCTGCGTAAGAATAAGATTTCCCCAGAGTTGTGAGACAGTTCCTACGTGCGCGCTACTCATGTGTCGCTATCTCTGTGTAAATTATACAGGCGAGAAGAATGGTATCGTCGACGGCTTCCTTACAGTCACACTTTACATACGTACGGAAGAGGTTCTCTTTTCCCAGACGCTCTGCTTGTCCATGGGGATTATGCGACATGCACGCGTACGCACGCACCGTGTGCAGCACGTGCAGCATGCAATAAGAGCCGCCTCAATGTCTCACAGCAGCACCTTGCAGTTCGTGCTGACGCAGGCGTGAGTTTTATTTGGCACCGCAAAACCCATTTTCCTTGTGCCACTTGTGCTTCGGGGAGCGCTTTGGGGAGACCAAACCCATTGAGGACTGTCGAGGGAGATGGGCGAAGAAGAATGTGGGCTTTACGTAGTGACTGAGGGATCTACCCACACAGATTCACAGTTGCGATGACCACGTGACTGGCTGGGAAATCGTCATCAATAAGGACTAGGATTGGAAGGTGACGTCACCAACAAATCTGACATCTTTCTCACAAGACAAAGGACATCATAGATAAGGCTAGAAGAGACTCCATGCACCACTTACAACTAGGCGATAGTTCAACTTTCATTTGCGGACGTCGGCAAATGCACAATTACATTCACTTACTCGCTGCACCTCCTGCTTTCGTCACTAGCAGAGGTACCTAGCGTTGCCCGGCACCTCCGGATGTCCATGTACTAACTTACCTCCTTGCTCAGAACAAGCATCCTGATCCACCGGGCAAATATCCCAGTGCTCAGCATTGATATCCGTGGGTGGCGGATGGCTGTCCAAGCCCCCAATGCTGTCCAAGTCCCCAATGCTTTCCAAGCCCCCAATGCTGTCCAAGTCCCCAATGCTGTCCAAGCCCCCAATGCTGTCCAAGCACCCAATGCTTTCCAAGCGCTCCACACACGCACAGGGTCTCGCATAAATCTGGAAACACTGTCACATGACAGGTATCGGAACTCTACGTTTTACTAAAATGCATTCAATATGCATTCAAGTTGCAGCTGGCTGCGCTTGTAAACATTTCTCCAATCCCGTTAAATGGGATGTTGACAAATACGAACGTGTCGCAGCGACCGTGACTTGGGATCAAGTTCCCCAACCGTGCCGGGTTCTACACTGCAGCCACACGTCTTTCTATTATGATAGAGGGGGGACATGGTGAAGATTTATCTTGTGGCTTTGTTTGCACAGTGAATAACTGTCAAAATTCAAAATTTTCTAAGATATGTAAAGTAGTTTTGTCATAAGACACCCACAAATATCTTTTCAAAGTTATCCACCATATGCACACACACTATGACTCTATGTACTAGACTATCTACCCGGTTGTACCCGGCTTTGCTCGGAAGAAATCTATAAAGCTCTATTTCTGTCTGTCTTACCCCTCGTCCACGCACTTCGCCCTGACCATGCGCTCCGAGTCGTCCATAATTCTTTCCCAAAAGAATTATGGACGACATTTTTTTTCCAAATAAGTGAGCCATTTGAGCAGCACGCATATGATTTGCCGATTGAAGTACGAGAATGTAGTAAGATGAATGCAGGAGGACATCAGTCTCGTGGGACCGTAACTTGATTGGCCAAGACCATTTACTCTGGAGTCCCGATTGTGGCGTTGATCGACCATCTTGGTCTCTCTGCAGTAGAACATGCAAGGCCTCAAAATGCTTTTCATTGGACAGATTTGGCTTCGTCTTAATCTCAGTGCAAACCCCTAGATTTTAGTGCAAAAACTGAAGTATTGTAGTCAGAGCAGGTGTGATTTTGATTCTCACTTTCAAGTACCCAACGTTGTTGGCTCCTAATTCCATAAGCACTTCTGATGCTACCCAACCACTTGAAGCAGCAGCTTCAACACAGCAGCCCAACAGCTGGAAGTATTATTATAACCTACTAATAATTGAAGCTTTAGTTCCAAATGGCTTATTTATTTTGAACAGCGGGAGCATCTGCTGATCAAGTTCGGGACGGTCGGTGCCGCGATTGGAACGTCCATCCCAACGTGACAGACAGACAGACAGACGGACGCGTGGAGGGACATATGGGCCTCTGGCGAGAAGTAAAGCAGACCCCGCATGCTCGGAATGTGTAATCTCCCAAATTAGTCGACACCGCGACATTCGATACATTGCGACCAAACAGGGCGGTATTAGATGCAGATACGATGTGTCGAACGCCCAATTGGTTCCTTGACTTTTAGTCCAGATGCTACTTTTGCTGATATCTCACATATGCTTTATATTGGGAGTTTTTAGTATGAGCAAATCTGACCTGAGGGCCGAAGGTGCCATAGACATTTTAAGGGCTGGGCTCGCCCATTGGCTGTTTAGTGGTTTCTGCAGAATATCGCCCAAATATTGGGACACATTTTTACACATGGCCATATTTTGCAAAAGTATAGTTCCTACAGTGGACTCCGCATACGGTGACACTGAGCATTGAGTGTGAGTTTTGGCTCTGCCCGAGGATGTCACCACAGGCCCAGTCTAACGCAGTTAAATCATTTTGGGGACCCATACTGTACTTCATTTCCAGAGACCAGGTTTCTAGGTTATCCGAGCCTTCACAAATCATCGAGTGGCACAGCCACATTACGTGAAAGCCCATGCAACGATGCCGACAGTGCAGCTTTTTTCTTCTCCTCCCTCTAGGCCATCCTTGCTCGCCCCAAGAACACGCTCCACTTCATCAAGCTGCACGCGCCCTGGAACCTGCTCTGCCGATACGCCGAGGAACTCAACCTGAGGGCGCCCATTCAGGTACAGAGAGAGAAGAACATGTATCTCCCTGACTCCTACGCAGGCAGCAGGATTTCATTTGGACCAATACGGGTCCAAGTAATGACGCGATTTTTCTTGTGGTCTCTCTAAAGTGTTTCCCTAATTGCTTCCCCGCCAAAGTAGGTAGTCTTCCTATTCTTGGGGCCGCAGCTCAGGTCGTCGTCATTACGCTTTGTGACAAAGCGACCCTTGGAAGGTTTCAGGGATGGTCAATTTTTTCTTTTTTCCCCTTTTGTTGGCGTGACCTCCCCCAATCTTTTTTTTTCTTTTCAGGCACACGTCTCCTCCAGAGTAAGGGAAAGACAGGGTGACCCATCTATCTTGGCACAAGTAGAGACGCCCCCTATGTTGGAATCACGCATCTGACAATGTCGATTTCGACACATTTGGAGTCGGTGAACAATTTCTGCCCCTCTTCTCCAAACTCTACTTTGCGGTGGCTTGCGAGGTCACAGGTCGTTGCGTTGTCTGGCTCATCCCGTGCAGTCCCCGAGGCTGCTGACTGAGGCCATGTTGGGTCTGGACCTCGACCTCCCTGACCAGAACGGCCTCGGCAGTGGTGCGGAGTCTGCGGGAACTGCACGTGTAGAGCATGAGCCAAGTCAGGATTGTGGGTCACCCTGTAAGAGTCGATTTATGGTGCCGAGATCGTCTTGGCGTGCCATTAGTACCTCACCCGTTCAATGTTGACCACGATCTTAAGATGTGGGGGAGGATAAAGAAAGCCTCTGGTCTCGCATGTAACGTAAACAAAGTCGTAAGTGGCACTCGAAGCTCACTCGCAGTACATCCTCGTGTTCACTGCGTCTGCACTTGTACGCGTACGTCAAGCTGTACAATGAGGAGACGTGAACAAAGCACTTCCAGGATGGAAACTGACTTTTCAAGCTGCTTAATGGCATCTTTATCGTGGGCACGAAGGTTAATGAGCGCTAGATGGAGTTGGCCGACGAAGCCCCCCGCGGAGTCAGTTCTGATGAGTGCGACATGACCTACGTTTATTTACGTTGATTGTGATAATCCACGATCGATATCGATAATGAAAGATATCAGCTATCTGTTTTGATCATCGATAAAGCAGGCAAAACTCAATATAGGAAAAACAGGAGGTAAAACTGTTCCTGACTTCAAATAGCTTGAACAATTCTGACTGTCTTTCAGTGAGGATGACACGTGACAATCATTTTTTTCGTTTACTTAGCTCTACCGTCCTTGATGATGTGTACTTTGAGTATTCCATGGTTATGGGGACATCAAGACCACCAGCCTTGTATTAAGTACTCTGACTCGAGGAAACCATGTGCACTTCCTGGCGTCATTCCTAAGCACTTCTTCATTCGCTTTTGTTCTTATTCTTCGCTCTTTTTTCTGGTGCAAATTTTTTCTTGATGACGCGTTGCCACTCATTAAAACATTGTCGATAGTCGACAAAAGTACCTCATTGATCAATATTGATAGTGAGAATTTTCTTTTTTCGGAGACCGACATTATCGATACCGATAATTACCGTCATTAGTCAGTACGCACTGCTGCATTTGGGATGTGGCATCGAGAATTCTCAGTCTCGATTTCGCCGGAAGCTCCCTCTACACGAGACCCATTTCAATTTCTCAGGAAACTTATTATGGAGGTACAATCCTTGTGGAGTTGATGCACCTGGGTGCTTTTTAGCTAAGGACGACAGAGCCAGTGATGCAAGCGGCTTTTTCAGATTATGTGAATCTGGCTTTGTTTGAAACAGTTTGACTTTGTTCAAATTCAAACTTGATCAACAAATTTATTCAAAGTTTATTTAGTTTTCGGCTTTTTTTTCAAACTGAACTTGAGCTGCAGCTATGGCAAATTTAGCTCCATTTTGTCACCTCCCAGTCGCTGTTTGACTCTTTTTCGGCGCAGATCTTTTGCAAAGAAAAACCTTCTGCACAGGACTATTCAGTACCCTGGGTCAGAACGATGACAAGGACGAGTAAGCTGTCTACAGTGGAAGGTGGACACGTTTTTCTATCATTGGACTTTTGGTAGCCAAGCTGCGAACAAGATTCCATGAGTGACAGGCCTGTCAATGCTCTTGCAATGCTCAAACCTTTTCTCAAGAAGTCTCAGTCAATATAAGAAACTTGAGGGGACGTTTGTGCCGCCGTAGAAAGTGTAAATGAAGGAACATCTTGGCTCGTCTTACTTCGGTTTCCTGGGAAATTCCCGTGTCTCGACACGAATCTCCTGTCCTCGCTTTCCATGAGCAGTATTGGGAACCCCCACACCAGGACCAGGTGTCCGGGAGTCGTGCCTCGGCCAAAAGTACCTCTGATCCTTTTCCTTGTCCGACCAGGCCTTTTTAGATTAGTTCTGGTGAAGCGAAGTTCAGAGGAGGTCCCAGTGTTGATGTTCTCATTAGTTGCATCGTAGATGCATGAGGTCAAATCCCCCCTCCTCGCATGATGTCAATTAGAAAGCAGCAAAGGCCTTTAGGGCCTCATCTTGAGGCCTACAGTATGTTGCCTGTCCAGGCAGCAATTCTCTACCACAGTGCTGTGGTTCAAAACACCTAATTTTAGTACTTGTACAGCTGCTCACATGGAAACATTACGAAAGTGTTAGTTTCCACCCTGTACAAAACGCACACACGTACGTACAACTGTCGGCCACATCAATAAGCGATCACTTGCGAGTAGCTCACCAAGCTTCAGTCGTATGAGTAGAACGCACTCGTCTCCACCCACGCACCCGTGTAATGATTATACACTTTATTTTTCTCCACGTAGTTATAAGTATGAGCTGAACATGACGTGCGTGAATAAAAGTGGCCAGAGAAAGCTGACGTGCATATTTTATGAAATTCGTTCGGAGTGAGGCAAAAAAAGAGAGCAGCTGAGCCTGGGATACACATTTTCTTTGCTAAGTCAGTACAAAGCAGGACCAACTCTGCAAAATGAACTTCCGGGAATTTGTCGATAACATCAGTTGTGTGGTGGTCGGATCTGTTCCTGGGGGATTTTCCCAGGGGAATGGGGAGGGTTCAGCCGCAGCCAAGTTTCACGCTTCATGGGGCCGGGGTATTGCGATTGTCGCCCCGCACTAATAGTAAAACCTTACAGTCAAGCGAAAACCATCTCTTTTCTCTCAGAACAGCTGGGCCAGATTCTGCCCTTCCCGTAGACCAAAGCTCCGGCTTCTTTGAACCGTCCAACCGGGGTGTCTGCGTAAGCTTTACCAACCCCGTTTCCATCCGGACAGAAAATCTGCCCAGTTGCTCGTAGATCTTCAGACATTGGAGATGAGGCCGTCGTACACAGGACGTCGTTTATTTACGATGCAGTCATTGCGAGGCCGAACAAAGCAACCGTGAAAAGAAGTGAAAGCGAGGAAACGAGTGCTGATCGTGACGGCTTACAAGACGTGCACGCACTCTGAGATAGCGATGAGGTCGGCTTATCGACAGTTCTTGGAGGAGACAATGGAGAATTCGCGGGAAAAGCACGCTATTTATAGGGCATCAATGCCTAATTGTGCGTGCTGGCACTGTGACCTCGACCACGGACTCGGCATGGACGCTGTGATGGGCCAAACATTGCTCTCAACGCAGATGAGGACGCTGTGTGTGCGAGAGAGAGAGAGAGAGAGAAAGACAGCAATCCTTTTCTTCCCTGTGGTTAACGGGATCCCGGAATGCCCGGATTTTGGCTGCCGTTGAGCTTGTCAATAAATGACATGCGTTTATCTAAGCATGCCTGAAAGTCATACGACCATAAAAGAACTGTCGATAAGCTGATCCGTCCTGCTCGGTGTGCGTCGCTTGAGTAAGTACGAAGCTTCTGCATGTGGTGTACGCAGTCAACTACGTGCAGTTAGCGCTCCTAAGTGAATCTACAGCGGCCAGGGAAGCCTTTGCCCCGAGTTTGCTCGCCTGCCAGACCGTGCCCAGGCCTTAGGACGCAGCCTTTTAAAGGCCTCCTTTTTATGTACGCGGAAGGTGTGTGTAGATTATTCATGGGACGTCAAATCTGTCAGGACAATCTCTCTTTGGCCGACCGACCAAGGACGACTACGCACCCCACATGAATAAACACAGGAAGTGTAGATATCTGCAGGAAAGGCTCGCAGGCTGGTGGGCAGGCGGGCAGGCAGGCAGAAAGGCGGGGATCGCATCCGTGGTCTAACTTGTGGCAAATCTCCCACTATCTACAACATACTGGCCTCGTACTTCCTTGTCCAGTCCCTGTCTGTGCGTGCGGCTAGGATGAGCAGAAATGCTGTTTCACTGAAAGTTGCGAATTTGCCACACTGCTGCATCCGGTACGTGTCAATGCCCAGGGATGAGAGAGAGCTTTTCCTTGGCATCCAGTGTTCCTCAGTACTGGGCAGACTACTTTGCTCTCCAGTCATAATGTGCTTGCACTTCCACGAATTAATGTCTCATCCTCCCTCCATTTATCACCCCTCATTCACAGGATAAATCGAGTCAGGGTTGTGGAGGAGCGTCGGTACGTAGTCAATGGGGACAGTTCTAATGCTCATCAAGAGCAGTGAGACTGCTTTCTCTCTATATATATAGATTTAAAGTACTGTTCTACCATTGCTTCCTCTTGTTCACCGTTTATCACTTTATCGTATCATGTACGTAAGCTTGAGTTTTCGGCATGAAGTTTCCTGGGATGCTGGGACAGCATCCTACGCTCTTTGCACCAATACCTCATTTTGTTGCTTTGCTGTTGTTGTTATTCCTGAGGAAGTCGTTACTTCTAGCCCTTAATTCTTCCTTAGCAAACATTGACCGGATTCTAACGTTACATAACTCTCGTAGTATTTATGAGTAGAAAGACAGGTTCAATATCTTAATGTTTTCCTTGTCCTCCTCCAAGTCTTCATGCCAACTCCCCTGAGCGCACTCTCGCTACCTTAAACTGTATGGAAGTGTCCCCGGTATTCTCTACCTGCACCATTTGTGCGTAGGCGCTCAACCCTTCTGCGGAAAGTCCGATACTTTCCATGGTAGTTCCAGAAAGGACCCCCAATCTTTGTGAGCATGCAACAAGTGTTGGACAAATCTTCCATTACGCACACTAAACTGGGCTTTGAGGCACTTGTTGTTGGGAAAAGAGTCTTCTAAGGTCTAATAAATGTTCCAACAACAGCTGATCATTCATTGCAAGTAGCGAACTCCAGATGTTTTCAAATCATCAACAAGGAGGCTTCATCACAAGGTCATACAAGTCAGAGCCCACCATATCGACAGGAAAAAAAGAACCATCCACGTTCATTGGGAAGAAGGCAGAAGATGCATTTCTTGCCAGCCTCAATCATTCACCCAACACACAGCCCATTAACTTAGTGTGCAATGGTACGTAGTCAGTCGTAGGCAGACGTTAATGCATCAAAGCCGATCCCATGCTATGGTAATAACACAGTTCGCACAGTTTTAAAGCAATTTTTTGCCCCTACCTTTTCTCAACTGTCTAAAACACCGCTCTGGTTGGGACATCATGCAGGTTCCTCATATCTCTTTGGTTGTTTTATTCAATCTTCAACTTGTTCGAGGTGGACATTTTGCACTCTTGTGTGATGAAGAACAGCAAAAAAAATGGCGCCAGTGATTTTATTCATACACGTAACCTCGCTACTTAAAACTTGTTCTGCTTAAAGGCCCACCCAAACCCGTCGGGCAACTGGTCGGAGTGGATCATCAGCAAACTTCGCCTGCCAAATCTCATGTACGAGGACGTGCCCAACAGGCCTCTGGATTACTACACCTGCCCATTCAAGACCAGCAAAGTTGACAAGTACGTAACAGTTTGTCCTCTCCGTCATGAAAGCGGCCTCTCAAGGCGAGCAAGCGAGCGAGAGCAAGAAGAAAAAGTTTTCCGCCAATCCCAAAGCCAAATAGGAGTCAAGGCTCTTACATTGAGCGATGCACGTACGTATGTAGTGTGACCGAGGGGGGCAGAAGACCCTCAGAAATAGTATATCTTTACAGCCTGCTTAAAATTCTGGAAGCTTTCCTCGTCCAGAATGCAGTGGGGCTGTTGTAAGGAATTTGTATGCTATGCGGCCTTGATTTCCACTAAGAAAAGGTCGTCTATGTACATCCAGATCTTCAGAGTCTCCGTCTCTTCGTGGACAGTTGACGTCACGACGCTGGAAACGCTGGAGCCAAGCTAAAATAGCCGATTATCACTTCATACGAATGCACTATGAGGATGACCTTACGTTGATTCAATGTACCAAAGATGAGACAAGTTCCAGGGGAATTTGCAGTCAAATATGAATTTGAACATAAGCCGTAATCCCCTGCTCCGTCCCCTAGATCCCCGGAGGGTGCCTGCACCTCCGGACTTGGGTCTGATCCCCGACCATTCATCCATTCATAGTGGAGAGACCATTAGTGAATTGCAATGTACGCCGGCATGACTAACACCAGATGCTACCACCAATTGTGTCAAAGACGCGGTCTCCCTCTCATGCCGATTGTAAGAAAGATTTGGGCGCTGGGAACCCTTCAATAATGGCGGCTCTTAGGTCAGCCCTGAACTGAATTAGCATGGTGTGCCAGGCAGCCTCATGCACTCCCGATGCAGATCAGATATGGAGAGCATGATGCTCTCCATATCTGATCTGGGCCGCTCCAGGACACTAACGCCGTCCTCTTGAAAGGAGGGCTTTGTGTGCCTCGAAACATGGATCCTCGCATTGTGCTCTTATAAACAGTCACTGGTTCCCACAGAGACGCCGTCTCCTTCAGGTGCGCTTGCCGCAACAGCAAGACGTAGTCTGTTTCTGAGCCTGCGAGGCCAGCTTGCCAGACACACTTATGCTCTCCCTAGACCTAGACCGTAACCCTTCCACCACGACTGGCGCAAGCGATCTCTTCTGACAGGTCAAGGTCATGGCAATGGCGCTGACTCCCATCTGGGCCACTGAGACTTTGCTTCTTCTTGTCTGAGAAGACAACAGATTGCCACTCATCATCTGGAGCCAACGTGCAAATCCTAGCTTCATGACTTTGCGATGGGCCAATGGACGAGGCCGTTGCAGCCTCTTCTTCCTCTGAGTGTTCCTCTTCTTGAGGAAGCGCCAAATGGTGATGGGTGACACATTTGCCACGGTCATCCTGGCCAGTGGGGCACTGGGCCAGACCGGGTTTGCACATACAGTGTGAATGAGACGTCTGCCAGCAGTCGCACCAAGCTTTGGAGGCCTTCCCCTTGAATTGTTCCTGCTGTAGGGCATCTCGGTCCTTCAGGTAGGAGTTTATTGCTTCACAAGAGTGCCCAATTCTAGCAGAGATGGCTCTCATCGAGAGGCTTTCCCCGCGAAGGGCGTCAACTTGCCCCTGCTTATGCTGTGAGAACTTAGTGCTCTAGCCCACAGTGGTTGCTTTCATCATCAAGTGTGCTTTAACTACAACTGTAACTAAACACAGTGTAGGTGTTCTATTTTCTATGCGTAGGAGGGTCTGGGCGGACCTACTTCCGGGGATGCTGAGGTCTGGCCTGCGGCAGGGTTCGAGGGAGTTGGGGCTGTTGGCACCCCCGTCAGTATAAAATTTTGGGGTTTTTCTTTCATGTTATTCGACTCTCCCGCACTGTTGAAAGTACAATACAATAGTCAGTTTCTTTCGAAGATGCTTCTTTATGCTCTTGCTTGGTGTCTCTCTCACACTACTAAACGCAATTGTTTTTCAGCGCACAGACATAAAAAGAAAGAAAAACCATTGGAATTTTTTCAGGAAAGACAAAAGCGATCCAATTTTTTTGGAAAACCATAGAGGCGAAGGCAGCCACAAATACCATAGGGACAATGCATAGATTCTACTGCAAAAGCTGAAGGGGATGCAAAAAAAGAATTGCTTAGGCAGAATTCTAGTACTTTGTGCAGTCGCATAATGACATGCCGCATATGCAAGTGTTGTACTTTGTTGTAGATTATTAGCACGCTGCCCTGAATATGGCGAATGTTGTCACTTTTGTGAAAGCTGTTGTTGCTCTTTGTGAAGTCCAGCGTGATTTTAGAGTTTTGATCAGGCAGCGAAGCCCCAGATTAACCAATACTTTCCGCTCGACGATGCCAGAGAACAGCAGGCAAGCAAACTCCTCCGGCATTTGTCTCACCTAAAGTACATTGCACGCGTGTAAGTTCATCCTCCTAATGCATGTTCAGAAGTAAAAATAATCGGCGCTTATAGCTTAATTCTACAGTTTCGATCAGCTCTGGACCTATCTAGACTTTCTTCGCCCAGAGGTCCTCTGTACGAAATGGGGCTGTAGCAATGCTACCGTTCACAAGGCGAATGAGGAAGTTGTTCAGGTAGTGTCACCAAATTCTGGGTTCCGCAGTAGCCGCTGGAGGTGGACCCGCTCATGTAGCCCACCTTAACCGACAAGCCGAAGATGTACTTGACCAGGATCAACAGCAAGAACGAAAAGTCACAGCAGCAAGAAAGACCAAGAGTAAATTGAGCACGCATCCATTTTGAGCTATCAACTTTCAAGACTTCTTGATGCAGTCGGAAAAGCTCCACGTGATTGATCGGATTTGGCCTTTCGACGAGGCAAAGAAGTCACTTGTCTAGTGTAGAAATAACTCTAGAGTTGTACCCAAGCGATGCTTTGGAAATGCTTTCCTCCTTGGCAATATTGCGACGACGCACTTGACGCTAGGAGGGAAAAACCTATAAATACTTACTGTAAAAAGCTCGCTAAGCGTTCACTAATGTATAAAAGAAATGCACACTGCGTCTCCTTCAGGTTCTTGGGATGCGAAGATCCGGACTCGTTCTTCTCTCGGGCGCAGCGCTCCCGAATGGTCTGGGAGATCTTGGCCACGGCGCCGTTCGGCAAGGAGAAGAAGGGCGAGGTCGGGGTGGAGAGGCTGGTGGAGGAGGGCGCGTACTCGGCAGCGTTTCCACTGCACGACGTAAGAACCTCTCTTCTCTCTCTCTCCCTCTTTCTACATCCAGCAGTATGGAAAGGGATGTATTCAGCCGGTCACCTTAGCAACATTTTGTATGCAAAGGACTGTGTTTTCACTGAGGGGAGATTTACACTTGCACAATAGATTATGGAAAGTACAAGTCCCACGATGTGAAAAGTGCTGGGAAATCCGGCGTTGCTTTTCTTCCTCTAACCGAATCTCTGAAAAGTTGGTTTAAAAATGTACGAGGTAAAAGCTTAAGAGAAAAATGACGTTATAGCACGAGAGTTGCCCCGTAAATGGTCTTCTGTGCCTTTCCTCTGAAATTCCCCCCACGGTGAGGAAAAGAAAAGCAGAAAGATTCATTTTCTTACACCAGGCTACTCTGCAAGGGCGTGTGCAGAAAAAATAAGTCTGGCTCTCCTCAGATTTTTCCATCAAAAAAGGAAAGCCTGAAAACAAGGCCAAGCAGAAGAAGGTTTTTAGCACACGGAAGCGCCGCCTCCACGACCTTTCTGCTCCTCCTTCTTCTTCACACGTTTGCCAAAGCAGATAATGAAGGAGCTCTCAGGTGATCACGCTGTTCGGACACCGCCGGGGCCACGTTAGTGATGGGGCGGGCCTCGAGTCCAAGGCTCGTCGAGCAACGAGCCTTTTGGGCCGTCATTCCATTCGGATCCCGAGCAGCTCTTTTGCAGGGCTTAAGTCTCGACGAGCTTATTGGAGGGAAGAAATTGGCTGCCCATGAGATGTTTGAAAGGAATCGAACCAAAAGAGGATCTTCTCAGAAAATCAGCTGCAGGAATGGTCAGAAATTGCATTGCTTTCTCTATTACTCCACTCGTTCATGGCCATTTTTGCATGCCATAACGGTCCTGAACGCTACTTTGGCCCAAATGATTGAGCCTTGGACCCTTCTTGTATGCGGCAGGCAGCTCTAGGAGCTTGCTGGGCCAAAGCTGAGGGGCTCGCATCATCACTAGCGTGTGTGTGTACTGTGTGCGCTATGCAGCACGTTCATATTTCAGGCGAGCTTTTGCCAATGAAAGCAGATACATCAAAGGCTGAAAGATCCCTCAGCCATTGGGGTGCATGAATACTTGGAGAGACACTCACGCAGAACGATGAAAAATTGCAACGACTCCCATGAACCTGTTGCCACTTTTTTCTTCCTTCCAATTGCTCTTTCCTCATGAGAGGACGCTTCAACTGACGTCTAGATATGATTTGCTCTGTTCTCCACCGATCTCCAGTCACTTTCACTTTGGAGGTGGGGATCTCCGGGACAATTTAAGTCTCCGCGTCACCATTTCAATAACAGCTTTCAGCAACAATACCCATTTCTTTTTCTGTCAGCTCAAGTGACTTTTATTAAGACAAGTGTAATGCAACACCCGCAATCTCGTCCACCTTAACCACGTCGTATCTGCACCGCCAGCCAGGTGGTCAAGATGGTGAAGCACCGACCTCATGCAACACGCTCTCGCCTTACGCCCCGCTGTTATTCCCACAAATGGTGGAGACCGCAATGATGGTGAGGAAGAGACCCAGAGAGGTTTTTGACATGGGTGCTACAACTTCTTCTTGAAAAATGACTTCATGGCTGCCATGAGGACGGACGTGATGAAGTGGGTGAAGTGCAACCTATCAAGGATGATCATGTCGAAAAGCAGTCATTCCTTACCGTCTAAGTTGAGGCACCTACGAGCCAATGACTGTGTATGTTTTTGAAGGCTCCCTCGTAGCTGCTGAGAGAGGGGTCGACTACGACTACCCGGAAAAATGTTCCCTCCCTTCTCTCCTGCCGTGCATGTTTTCATTCTCCGGAAAAATCCGATAATTGCAGCCAGCTCGTGTTTCCTGCGCGCAAAATGACTGCGCCACACTCCACCGTGCGTCCATGGGGAGTGGCGGGTCCGCGGTGGGCGACCAGGACACGGACGGCCGTGTACGAGATCGGCTTGCAGTTGGTGCAGGGCCTCAAGAGGCTGTGCAGCAGCATCCCGCGTCCTCCCTCCCCCTGAGCTATCGCGTGCTTCACGTTGCTGCTGCTTCACGTATTGACCCATGCAATTATTGCTCCCGCTGTGTAGGTCCAGAGGAATTCCATAATTGATAGTCGAGGCCACGACGCGTCCTCGGGACGAGGGCGTGAATCTGACCTTACAGTGTGTCCAAACATTGACGGACACGTTGTGCTAGGCTAGTTCGAAGAGATACGTCTTTGGGAAAAGGATATTTTTTTGGCCTTGGGCCAAAACATTTAGATTTTACTAAAAACGATTACAATAGGACATCATGGCTATTGACCATGGGCACTTTTAACTCAAAGTTTTGTCATGCTGTAGACGAAGCGCACACTCATTTTCTCAGGCATAACTTTTGACTCAAATGAGCTACATAAGTGGTTCACAACCCTATGGAAAGCTAAGAAGCTCCTCTAAAACTGAAGTTATATGCACTTTTTCTCTAGGACCAACCATTTGCTCACAATGCAGTGCAGTCAAAACTTTGTGTAGTAACTGCGCTACAGAACGTAACTTTGATCCCGTATTGTTGAAAAATGAGTGGTTCAAGAGAAAAAAAATGCATATCAGTTTGGTTTCGGAGGATTCTCAGCTTTCCATGGAGGACTGAACCTCTTCTGCTTTTTTTTTCGTGATTTTTATGCAGTGAAGCAAGAGGTATGAAAAACTTTATTTCGCTACTGGAAAACAGTGAGTACACGAACCCATTACTTCATGCTCCAGGCTTGGATTGATCGAACAAGCAAAAGACGAACGATAGATCATGGTGAAAATGTCAAATCTGAAACAAAATTAAATATAAGCAGCGAAGGTTTATATCACAACTGTAAATAAAAAACTATTATTGCGACTGCACAAAGGGCTTTTGACTGTCCAAGGGCGAAACCCAGAAGCAATTAAAAGGCCCCGACAGCTCATTTAAGGCAGATAAAGTCCTTTCACGGAGCTGTAATTTATAATTTAACACAGACTGTTTTGCTTCATTCAAGGGAAAAGTGACGTAAGGGCCAAAAAACCTTTTTGTATTTTCTAAATTTTCTAAGGAGCAATGACAGAAAAGCAAAGAAGCAAAAAAAGCTTGCATCGACATCATACGTACAAGCGGTGTTCAAGCATAAACGGTACTTTTCTTTGTTTTATCTTACATGATAACCTCCCACAGTGAATTTCTAGAACATTTAAGACATGCTCAAGTCGTCATAGAACTTACTCTACCTAAATCCTCACACTACACACTGATGCAGATCGATTGATCCTGCTTGACCATGCCACTCACAAGCCAAAACGTCCTCCTTGATCAATGTTTCATGTTCCCTATGTACTCAGTCTCTCCTCCGCAACAGTGGTGAGTTCGCACTGGACGCCTCTCTTGTGATAAAGATCAGCTGACCTGACAAGTAAATAGAAGTTGTTTTGTTTAGGTTTGAAGGTTGTTCACAAAACATTGGCTCGTGACTGGAGGTTGTCACATAAGCAAAAGCAGCAGAGAAGGCTGGACACCCTTCGTGCATTCAGTTCGACAGTTGACTTGCATGCGAAAATGAGAGGAGTGTGACAACCACTGAGCAAGTAATCAATGCACAAGCCAAGGACTGGGTAGATTGTTTCAATCGTGCTTCGTCGTCACCCAAGTCTTGCTCCTGTCTGTAAAAGCTTTCTTAGCCCCAGGAACAAGAAGAGGGAAAGCTTTAGATCGAGCTCTTGAGCCGGAGGGGACAGCGTATAGTACATTTCCCCATTTTTTTTCTGTCCAGCACGAGGCCAAATTGCGCTGTCCGGTCCTTCCATAACAGCAAGCGGAACCGTATGAGGATTTTGCGCACATGCAGGTGAAGACTCAAGTATCGGATCGAGTATCGACTCGTTGTCAAGCATGGACGACGGAATGGCCTGGAAAAGTGTCGGTGATATCCGCAAAATGATGCCATTCTTCTCCCTACAACACAAGAGCCAAAACGCTGCTCATAACGCGTTACGTTGGCATCCTTGAGTTGCTGACCGAATGATCCTTGGGCGCCAAAATACCAAAACAATGCGAAATGAAGGAAGCATACTTAGAATAAAGAGGGACCAAACATGCTTCTCAAACCGTGCGATAAGAACGAATTTAGTTCTCTGAAGATATAACGTTTGCAGTGAATATTTCCTTGTACTTTGACAGTTTCAAGTATCGCCTCCAGACAATACTTTCGGCGATGCGATACTCGACACTTTGAGTGCCAATGCTGACGAGCATTTGATCAAGTATCGGCGCCACCAAACTTTTTTGATATCCCACAGTTCGAATGTGCTGTGTGGCCCATAAATTCTGCGACACTTTTATTATTGCGTCACAGTGCAATGAAATTAGCCATTTGAATTTGGCGCCTCGAAACTTTCAGCCTGCAGGCCTTTAGACCGTCCTGAACAGCTGAAGAATTGCATAACCCCTTGACTCAGGGAAGCGATTGTTGAGAGGCTGCAGGTGGGGATAAGCACTCAAATGTGGCGCGGTGCTTTTGAATGGCCCAGTCAATGATATATAACACAACGAGACTTCTTGATGCCACTGAAGGCTGGATGGCGTCTTTGACCCACCTCTTGTCTCTGGGGCCATACCCTGTTCTGACTGAAAGTTAGAGTTATCATAATATTTTGCTCCATTTTTCGCCATAGTCCTGCAATTTACTGACCTATTTTAGGAGTGACCCACGCCGAAGTTTCAGAACGGTTGCGCCACTGCGCCAGGAGTTCCTGGCGCTACTCAAATCTGCCCACATCAAATTTTAGTGTTGTGCCTGTGCTATTACGCCAGTGGCGCATTTTGAGTACTATTCTTGAACCTTCGGTCCACACCAAGCTCGTCTTAGCTGGCGCACGGCACTGGCGCAACAGCGCCTGGCGTAAAATGCCCGAGACATTGTGGTGCACACGGTACATAACCATTTCATTTGACTGCTTCTCTCTGTCCCCGCTAGGCCGACTGCTCCTTGAGCGCACATTCGCTTTTGAGGTTGGCTCTGACAAAATAGGCTTTCACAGAGATAGACGGCCTAAATATATTTATGTGGTCCTCCTCAACCACGGGCAATAGAATTCCCAGCAAAAGCAAGATAAAGGAAATCATCCATCTTGTGGGGGGACGACGTACACACTCGTGACTTCAATTTGGCCCCCAAACAGCTTCTGTCTTCGCTAAGGCAGGTCCCACCCTGCGCCCAAAAAGTCCTTGAAAGAACGCCTTTTGCCTTTGATGAGCTCTCATTTACATAAGTATATAATGGGCTATGCGGTGCAGTCGAATGGGGAGATCCGTTCAAATGCAGCTGCAGCTTTTTCTCTTCCTCAGGGTCCGTACGAATTTCCTGGTGAAGGCGTTCCACCGTCACAGCTAAATGTTCGACAGATCCTCTACCACCACTGGGCCGCGTGGGGCAAGTGGTACAAGTACCAGCCGTTGGACCACATCAGGGAGTACTTCGGAGAGAAGATTGCCATCTACTTTGCGTGGCTAGGTACGTGACCCTCTACTATGACCCCTGGTGCACATGTGTCGTGGCGCAACACTCGGAGCCAGCACTACAGGGTCGTTCAGATGCATCAGGGACTTTTTTCAGCTTCATCCAGATTGGTAGCAAGAGCAGATAAGCTTAGAAAGTTAAACATAAGATAAACTTAGGACATAAGTGAGCAGTGATGAGACGTGACTATCAAATCAATGACCAAAGAGGAGCTGAAGCACTCAGTGGAGATGGACCACATGCTGTGGTCCCTGATCAGTGATATTCAGGATGACCTTGACTCTGAGGTCACGGCCCCCAAGTGCCCCAAGTCCACCGTACGTGAGACGTGCAATAGGCCCAAGAAGGCGGCCTTACAAGCCAGGACAAGTAGAAGAGTAAAACAGGGAGAAATTACTGTGTTTTGTCTGGACGACCCTGTATGCTGATGAGGTCGGTGCCCTCAGACCTCCATCACTGGGGCACCAGGTGCTACGTCTGCAGGAGATTTCGCACTCAAATTCTCCTTTGACTCAGCTCGTGTCAGAGCGGTGCCAATGACATATTACTTTTCCTTCTTCTACTTGTTTCCTCATCCCTTCATGTCACCTCCTGCCCGCTCCTCCTCCTCTCTTTTTTTCAAGGGAACGTCATTTTTACCACATTTCTTTCATTAAAAGGCCCCAGGAGGCCACTATTCCAATATTAGGCCTGACTCAAACAGTGACCTGAATAACCTCCCCCTGTGGAAAGATGGGCATGCTTGCAGTGGATGCTTCCGACGTAACGATCAATGATGTGTGACAAAATTGATTGTGACAAAAAAAGGTTTGAAATGCTACTAAATTACGTTGCCTTGACTTTGACTCTGAGCTTCACTGTAGGTCCCACCATCGTTGGGCTCAAGTACAAGTAAATTATTTAAAGATGTTTACAGTTTGGTTTTTTGGGGGGAGGGGGGGTCAGGTAGCCATGATTTGGTGACCATTTTTAAGTCGAACCCTTTCTCCGGCATGATGAGTTCAAAACGAAGCTGATCGGAACTCGCGTAGACGAGAGGACGAGACCATAAAGGTCGGTTACCTCACGGAGGAGCTGAAAACTCAATATTCGTTCCTACAGGGCTGCGACCGCCACCCGAATCACCAAATTTGACGAGAAAGTCACCCAATTCCGCAGCTTTCTTGCCAACTGTGTGCCAGTTGCGTCAGCTGTGGTAAACTGACCAGCTATCGTCATTGAGCTAAAAATCCTCAGGTAGCCAAATGTTGGGGCCAACCAAAGTTGGGTATGACATTGGCTTGAGACATGCCAGTGAAGTGACCAATGGCGGTCTCAGTGACTGAGTAGTTGTAGCTACAGTGAACTTTTGAACGGATTACTGCATTAATTTTCATCCATTAATCTTGCCTAACGACCGGAGTCCGGAATTATAGACAACCCTATGAAGGAAAATAGCCCCTATTTTAAGCATTAGAAAATACAAAGGAAGCACTTAAGGCACCACTTTTCTTTCTCAGAAAATGAAAAAAACATTTCTTGCCGCATTCCTCATGGCTCCCGCAGCCCTCACAACCCTTGCAGTGCTTGTCCCCACCTTTGTGACTGTCCTCACCCTGCTCAATGTTTACCGTATGCTCACAAAGCCCAGGAAAATATGACATCCGTCACAGCCACATCTCGTATTGTCATGTGCAAGAGACAATCAGGCGAACAGAAATTATATCATGTAGTTCTTAAGTCTACAGATGTGTATTCTGCATTTTGGGGCCTAATTATCCAACTCGAAGGCATTGTACAGGAACAACTTTAGTATCAGGACATTCAGCTAGGTTCAGACTTTCCGTCTCCAATATGACCTTGAACTGACTCTGGATATTAGTTTTAATAGAGGACTTGAATTTGTTTTTGCTTTAAGGGTGCGAGGTTTTTACATTGCTTGAAAATCAAACTTCAGGATCTTGGCAACTTTAAACGCGGTGAAACTACTTAAGTAAATTGACATTTCATGTTGCACCAAAGGACACAAATGATTTATTTATCATTCAATAGTGAATTGCAGCGTTTTGTTATCGATCGAATTTTTATAAATACTCTTTCACGTTGACATCAGATAATGTTAGCAAAAATTTTTTGCGACTACTTCATCAATAATACTTTTATTCGCAGGCTTCTACACAGGCTGGCTTCTGCCTGCGGCAGTGGTGGGTGTACTGGTCTTTTTGTACGGGGTCTTCACCATGAACAGCAACACCATTGCCGTGGAGACTTGTGAGGAAGGGGATCAGGTGCGAGCTGGCAACGGCGGAAACAACATTTCTCAATTAAATGTCATATCCTTCATCCTCCCCCAGTTTAACATGTGCCCGCTGTGCCAGGACTGCCTCAATTGGAAGCTGTCCGACATCTGCCTCTACAAGAGGATCGCGTATTTGTTTGACCATCCGGGGACCGTCTTCTACGCGATATTTATGTCATTCTGGGGTAAAGACGAGATGCCTGGAGTTCAGGCCTCCTGTACGTTGCCCTCCCTGTGGGGTGACAACGTCTTCCGGATGACGTCACTTGGTGCAGCCAGCCCGACCGGCCGGCTTCACAGTGACGTCACCCGGAAGGCGTCGTCCCATAGGAGGGGCGACAACAACACAGTGGGGCCTGGCTCGATTTCCCTGGCTGAGAACTTTTGTGTCACCAAACATTTGTCTTTTCTTCTTCTTTTTAGCTGTAACCTTTCTTGAGTACTGGAAGCGCAAGTCTGCGTCTTTGGCTCACCACTGGGACTGTATGGGATTCCAGGAGGAAGAGGAACGCCCGCGTCCAGACTTCGCTGCCAAAGCTCCCTATCTGGAGAAGAATCCCATCACCGGAGTTAGGGAACCGAGTTTTCCTCAATCGAAGCGATATAAGAGGATAGCGGCGGGAGCGGGGCTCATTCTGCTCATGGTGGGTCTCTCGCCCTCCCCTGACCACGAACAATGGACAATATGCATATTGTCAGCCACTTCCGTGTTATCAATCCTTCAAAGCTGCTCTTTATACCTGTGCAGCACTTGTTTGACGGACTCGCAGTCGTCTGACAGTCACAATTAGGCTGCTGGCGCGACAACCAGTGTACTTGACCTGAGGCCAGGGTGGGACATATGTGCTTAGATACGTCTCACACTTAACACGATGGCTTCTTCTCTCCACGAAAGCATCTGAAGACACACGCGAGAGCTTTTGACACGTCTATTGGCAGACTTGCCAAAGTTGAGAATCAAGCAAAGCAGTCCATGCATGTGGTGGAATCCTGGTACTGTGCACCTAATCGAAATCGAAAAAGAGATTCGAGTTCTTATTCGCTCAAACACCAACTTCCATAGATTCGGGGTCGAATTGAGAGTTTGGTTGTTTCTTTCCTCCATTCTTACTCTCACAGCACTGTCGAGGAAAAAAAACGGACTGAGCGATAATTCAAGCAGTGGTGTGACTTTCACCCCAAATTCCAATGTTGTAATGAAAGTCTCAGCATTTATCTAATAGCATTAGCAAGGCGTGGAAGCCGTGTTGAACGAAATACCTTTTTGGTCCGTGTTTAGAGCAAGGTTTCACTAACTTCGTCAATTGGTTTCATAGGGGTTGAGCGAAACTCGACTTTCAACGCCGATTTTTCTACCAGCGGTTCGGACACGAATTCCTGAAAGTTCCACTCTAGGCAGTTTAGGCCTGAAAGTCTGCGAAAGTCTGTTTCTTCAGTGCACGCACATATGCTACCCTTCAGCTACGCGTGTACTGTACATAGGAGGAAAGATTGATCATGAAAGGAGGAAAAAGTTGGAAGGAAAAGGAACGACGACCCAATTACCATAGTACCATAGGTATGGGTGATGCGTTCCGAGGGAGACTTTTTTCATAGGACTGAAGCACAACCAGCTGCCTAAAACTTTAGCATGTTCATTATTCAGCAGGATTGAAGAAACCACGGGGGAAATTACCCCCCTCTATCTCGCTCCCTCACTCAAATAATACGTTAACACTATTTGTCACCTACTTTTTCAGATAATCCTGGTGCTCATTTTTATCTTGGCCGTGATCATCTATCGCACCCTCGTCTCAATCCCACTCTTCCAAAGTGAAACTTTTAGACCGATGGCTCAGGTGAGTTGGGGAAGAAGAATCACTTAATAGGTCCAAAGGCCCGAAAAAACAGCTTTATAATTTCCCGAAGCGCAGACAGCGCCAAAGTGACGTGTTTGACCTCGTCAGCCCTGTTGTTCTTGCTCACGTCACCTCAGGCTTCAAGAGACTGCACCTCCCTCCTTCTTCTTCCAGATGATTGCCTCCATGTCAGGGGCGTGCGTCAACCTCGTGCTCATCATGTCGCTGGGCAGGGTCTACGAGAAGCTGGCTTTCCGTCTCACCACCTGGGGTAGCAGCACGTTGTGTCGTAGTAAAACTCTGGCTTGAGCAAGTCCATCTGGACCTCGGGAGGGGGGGATTGACGAAATTGGGGGATACCTCACACCCTGTGCCAAACTGCCCCGAGTGTGTCAATGTTGTCAGAGTTCTTCAGGAACTTCCAATTGTTCTTGACCAACTTGTCAAACAAACAATGGATACTTCGGCAATGTTGACTTGACCAAATCCAGGTTCGTCGGGCTTATAATTCTTTTGCCTTTTCTTAAAAGAAAGTTTTTCGGCTTTCTCAGGAGCCCCCTCCACCTTCTATGATGTCGGCAATGAAAATCTGTCGTGGTTAAATTTGGTTAAATGTTCTTTTGGTACTTTTTGCACTGGTTTGTATCTAGAGGTAGCCTTTCTCGTGGCTTGGCTCAAAAACTGATTACTGGTTGAGTTTATTCTCAAAAATGCTATAATTTCTGCTTAAGAGCAAGTGGAGACCTAATTTCTTCGCCCTTTGAAAGTTAAGAATTCCACGTTCTTTCAAGCAACGAATTTTGCACGCAAAGCCGATTTGAACTGTTGACTATCTCGAACTACACAAACGTGTACTCTTCTCGCAACAGTTCCACTTTCACTTGCTGCCTCTTTAAGCAATGACTCTGACTTCTGAAGGGGTCACAGGCCCAAGGACGCATGCATTGGGTGTTAGGACACAAGTGTCCAGGCCTGCACGATCAAGGACCTCCGAGTCTGATGAGACTCTCAGTGTTACCATCATGAAAAGTGACCCGACCAGGAACTTTTTCCCCCCAGAAATATCATCACTTTGCACTGACAGCCGGCGACAGCATTGAGGGTGAAGAGGTATTTTATCTGGAGGGAGATGAACCAGCCATGGCTTGACCATTGCCAAGTGATGGATGTTGTCAAGCACCAGGCAAGAAAACATTTTTCCATCCTACCAAACATTTCCACCATTGTGAACGAGTCATCATCCACCCAAGTTAGAGAGACAAGAAGCCACCGAAACACCAAATCAGAAATCATTGATACAGTTTCTCATCATGACTGTATTGAGGACATTAACAACCTGCAGGAAGGAGGATTGTGACAATGATGATGAATATAAATCCTCAGGGTATGAATGGCTCTGAAGGTGAATAACAGTCCATATGAATT
>JAAUXU010073056.1_pt1 | contig 54442 bp, 47 predicted proteins | sample 7278151 | NCBI WGS metagenome assembly JAAUXU01 (sample SAMN14350113, study PRJNA611818) | marine sediment metagenome | isolation source: surface marine sediment (1.8m) | place: French Polynesia: Moorea | collected 2018-08
CCCCCAACCACCCCCACACCCCCCCCCCCGCGTGGGGGCGGGGGGGGGGGGCGGCTGGATCACGTTTTCCTCCCTTCGTATTTCTTTTTCTTGGGGAAGTGTTAATGTTCACTTTTGAGATCGGAGCCTTCGATTGCTAACCAAAAGCTCTGATGGACGTGTGTATGCGGCCCACACAGAGTCGGAGCCACTACCGGATTGAGTCAGGATCCAATCTGACACATCATCAGTCTTGTTTTTGTGGCTCTTGCACAGTATTTTTTCCTTCCCCCTGCTGCCAGGTATGGCACACACCACGGGTCACTGGCTGAATATTTTTTTTCACTCCACTCAGTAGTAATCTAAGAGTTGTGCTCCATAAAGAGGTAAAAAAAAAGAGAAGACTGAGGAAAATATGACTTTTTATCCATTCTCCCGTGACCACAATGATGAGGTGGAATTTTATGCTGCCTCCTGATTGAAATCTTATCTGTTCCTTCTCTGGGCCTTCGGGACGCGCGTGAGCGCAGCAAAAAAGGGATGAAGCGTTATTGATGTCATAATTGAAATATCGAATGAATGACCAAGCTGGAGCTCCTCTGCTTGTTTGTTCGTCGCTCTCTTGTTAATGGAGATTACATTTTTTTGTTTAGCTCTCCAGAAAATAGAGCTTTGGCTCTGTGTTTCTCTCTCGGTTCGGTGAAATTTAAAGGAGGAGGGGGGGAGCGGAGGGGGTAATAAAGGGCGTCTGTAAATCACCCCTCCGCTCAAAGAAGTGGCGACCTCCTTAAAGTTTTGCACGTTTACCCTCTCCCCCTCTCTCTCTCTCACACACACACTCATTTCTCAGCCAAATTTGTGTCAGCCTAATCAGCCATATATGAAAATGCAGTGTGCGGTTTGATTCGGAGAATGGGAAAGGAACAGATTGGATCTGGTCAATGACCTTTTGGGTGAGGGGGGGAAGGAGTTTACCAAACGCACAACACCGAAGAGCAAATATGATAAATCCATGTGTTAAGCAGCGCCCGGTATGGCTGTACAATTATCACAATCAGTCAGGTTATCGGTTATTTGCAGAATGGGAGATCCCACTATGACAGCGCTTCATGACTGCTCAGTCGCCTTTTTCCTAACTTGGCCAGCTCAGAGACACTTCCAAGCTTGCCTGACCTGCAGAAATGCTGTTTCTGGACGATGAGAACTGCCTCTCTGATGAGAGGGCTGAAACAGTGACTGGACAATGACCGACACAGTTCCAGGAGTTGTTGTTGAATCGCTACTGTCCACCTGGTGTGAATTAACCGCACAACCCTAGCCAGTATTCGTCCACTTGCAGGTGAAGCTTCAGCCTCAGAATTTTTCACCGAGATTTATTATCGAGACTCTCCTGGTGTAAGTATGACAGCTTCTCCTACCTGCTCGCAAATTACGCGTGTGTGGAGGATGACGAAGAGAGAAAATCGGTGGCACAAACAATGCCCCATAATTAGCGAGCGCGACCTGATTTCCTTGTTATTTTTCCGTCAACGGGGCTGGCAACAAACATCCGGGCGGGTCAACCAAATTATGCCATGCCGTGATTGACTCCTGTGGTGAGGAGGAAGAAGAACGTCTTGGAGCACGCGAGATGGTTCTTGTGTGCTGCCCTGTGCGATCTTTGTCTCTCCGGCGACGACGTCATCCGTGTGTCAGATATCTCCTCACTTATATAATCGCCGCCATAACTCTCATTGCCCGGTGTCTTTTTTGTGATGAGCGCGCACAAAAGTATCTCGTTTCTTCAGTCAGCATCCCTCCAAATGCCGCCATCATGTCAACTCTGGCATTCTCACACTGCTCAGATTTCTTCCACCATGCCCTTGAGTGAGTTTTTTTTCGAGCCTCGATATATCTATCCTCATTAAAGCTTAGATTTTTTAAACACTTTTCTTTTCAGACGGAGAGAAAACTTCGGTAAAGCACGCACCGTTGTCGACGTCGTCGTCGTCGTTGCTGCTTCTGGCTTAGGTCACGACAGGTCAAGGATGGCGAAGGAAGCCAAGAGAGAGGGAAAAAAGGAACGGATGAACGGAAACAGTGAAATAACAGCCACATGTGTGTTTCATCTCGCTCTCGCTCGCTCATTCGGTCGCTCTCTGTCCCTTGCCCACGAAGTGCTCACCTACGTCAGCAACGACTTCTTTCTCGGTCTCTTTGCCTTGTCGAGTCAGTTCTCCAACGCGTTCAGTTGGTCTGAGACGTTTTCGATGTTGGAAGTCACTCAACCATCACACACGAGCCTCCGAAAGCAGATTCATTTGGAGTGACCTTGACGACGCACTCCCGGAGGCCTTGCGGGAATCCCAGGGAGAGCTCGGCGGCGGCCTCGCCCGCGTGGCTCATGCAGGATGCGTGATGCCAGCACTATTAAAAGCCCATTGAACGTGTGAATAGACTCGTTGCCCTCCGTGGGCATGTCGTCCCGTCCGTCCTGTCCGCGGTACACGCGGTGCACGCGGTGCACGCGGTACACGCGATCCTAATGGGTGGATATGTCAGCAGTAGCCTTAAGGTGGGAAAAGTCAACATAGCAATCGCACGTTGCTTTGATCCTTCCTCTCGTGTCTGCCTTTTTTCGCATAGTCTCTTCTCTCCCTCCCTGTGTCCATATACGGCCATGCACATGCGCGCGGCGAGCAAGAAGCAGCCGGGCCAGCCAGCGGGGGTCTTCTTCAAGAGCACAGTGTGAAGTGGAAAATGACAGAATAAACAAAGCCGGCACTTTTCCCACGCTAGCAGCGGTCTGAAACAGAGACAGCCTCACCACTTCAGACTCTGTAATTGCGCAAAACTTACTCTTTTCTTTTTTACTCTTCCGGGCTTGATGATATGAGTATGATGAGTTGATGACCAAGAGGTCCTGACCTCTGACAGCTGCTAATGATCATTTCAGGACTGATTAACTCATTGGGTGGCTGCAGTTGCTGCTGGCTGCTGCATCCATTCATCCGGGCAGGTAAGTGTGAAGCGTCCATTATGAATTCATCGTTGGAGCAATTAGTGTCAGGAGCTATGATTGGTGACTCCTTTTCCAGAGCATCAGCGGTCTCAAACAGAGCCTTTTCTGCCTCCTCTACCTTTCCTCATTCGTTAGGATGCCTTGTTGAGGAAAGAATGACGTCGTTGTCGTATCAAACGTTGATCTAAATTGCATATCAAGACCCTAAAATTCTCCTACTCTCTCTCTGCCTTTGCCGCCAATATCTTACATTTCTTACGGGCTGATTGAAGAGAGGAATTTTTTCATAGGAGCTATGTATTTCTCTGATGCTAGACCGACCTCATCTTCTCGGTAGTTGATTCCTCCTTCTGGTCCAGTTGTAGCTTATTTTGACAATCCTTTTAGGAACGGTTTGTGGGGCAAAGAGGTTAAGAAATGACCACAGCTTGCAGGCGAACCACGAGTAGCAGTAGGAGAAAGGCTCTTACGACTGAGGGGGGTGTCTGACTTTTAAGAAGTATCAAATTTTCGTGGTCAAATTCCATAGAGACTTGTGCTAGGGCACATTCCTCACCAGCACCTGCAGATCGAGACCTTAAAAAAAGGGAAGGGATTATCAGATTAGCCGTTTGTTTTTTCTCGGCAGCAGCCCGGTAAATGTCAAATCTCAGCAGTTGGGCCTCATTCAGCTCTGGTGGAGAGCTTTTTGGGGGCCCCTCTTGAAAAACCACTAGTTCACTTCCTAATCTCGGCACCAGAGGGAAAATGTTGCCACAACAACTCGCTGTTTTCCATCCAGGAGTAAATTCAGAAGCAAAGACAACAAAGACTTTGTCTCTTTTTTTTTTCATGCTTCAAGCCACGCGTCTGTGGAGTTTCGCCACAATCTCAAGCTTGCGTCTCGTCGCTTCCATCCATCTTGAACGTTTTCACTTCTTTTTAGAGCAAGAAAGGTTTGTGTGATGTCGTTTTAGGATAAACTGTTTGCTGAGAGAACAGAGCCGATGATGTCTCGTAGAGAAGCAACCGGCGTCACTCCAATGGCATCCAGCGGTTTCATTTCTGCCCTTGTCCTTGGAACATACAGTCGAGTATCCTTAATAGCACAATTTTGGCACCAAGTAAGTTGGGCTTCACTGACAAATTGTATGACACCACTTCATGAGTGCAGTAAAACTCGGATGTGATGAAGTTGGGGGATGCCTAGAAAATATCACGGGTAGACAGGCCTTGTACAAAGCAGCAGAAATGACTTGTCTTTTTAAGTATATTTGCAAGTTTTCCTACCTATGTATCTGTGTGACTGGTCCGACGAACCGACATCATGAACTGCCCACGGATTGGGACTGCGAGAATTTAGTGGAATCATGCAAAAGTTCGATCATCCGATTAAGCGTACTCGACTGTAGTAACAAGAGTTAATAGTTTAATCACTCAGTACTGAAATTTATTACAGTCTCATCGTTAGCATGAAGCAAATGCCGAAGATGCGGCTGGAGTGGGTTTCCTCCTTCCACGTCCTCACAAATTCCTCCGCTATCGTCCTGACAGCCACTTCAAGTCGTCCTCTCTCTTTTTTTTTTGCTTCATATAGCTCGCGTGAAATGGTTTGTATTGACGACCGCGATGCGATGCTTTATGGCTAGATAATGGGGAGACAAAAAAGATGCCACTATCATCGTCGCTCGAACGGTGTCAAGATAATCACTACATCTCGCAGGCAGATCCTATGGAGGAGTTTTTGTTTCCTCAAGTGAAAGGGACTAAAGAAGAAAAAAAAAAGGCAATAGGCCATTGTCAGCGAAGGTCCCCCTCTCTACAGCGGGGCTGAGCAAGTTCGCCTTCTTCTCCTCTGGCATGAGGATGAAGTAGAAGGCCGGCATCAAGAGCTACTTACTCTGTCTGCCGCCTCCAACAACAAGAGAGCGCGCATGGAAGAGCAGTCACGAGCTGGCTTGGCTGCTACTCTGTTTGCTGTCCTATCCGTGCAAAGATCAAGTCTGGCCGCTTAAGAGTGAGCCTTTGCCTCACTGTCTCTGACTTTTAGTGGCTGGCCCGGAAAGGCACCCCCATCTGCATGGAGGGAGCCGGACTGCATCTACATAGGGACGGACGTGTTCGTGTACGCAGTCTTCTTATCAGTATCGTGCATGGACAGTAACTCACCCTATAGTTAATGGAAATTCCTTCCATGAAAGGGTTGGTGCGCCAAGACCGTGAGAACCACTTGGCCTCCCGCCATTTTTCGCGTCGATTGATGCTCTTTTGATGTCGCTGTAGCTTTTGTCTCTCCCTCTCCGATTGTCCAATCAGGCCTGCGGCTTCCTCCATCCCCCTCTCTCTCGCCTCCCCCCTCGTTATGAGGGGCCTTTCTGGGAGTCAGCAGGCCTAGGCCTTATTGGGAGAGAGGGAGGAGGAATGGAAACAATGCGCGGAATTTCGTGCCTCCGGCAACATGACCAATCAGTTATCCCGGAGAAACTAAACTAGTTCATTTGACTGTCTACTACCGTACCGTAGTAGCTGCGAGCTCCACAGTAGCAATCAAGCTAAACTGCCTCTTCCCGTTATGGGATTTTATATCTGGAGATATACGAAGGAACCTCCTTACTTCGATCTGATGAAGTCTCCCAACAGATAGTTGGTCGAAGTCGGTCTACAGAGACAGCAGGGGAGAGAGAGATTTATACGTGATCGGGCAGTAGCAGCGAGCACATCCGCCGTTGTTGTGTTTGCGGTCTTCTTATATCTCACACAATTTACGAGCATGGGAAAACATGAATGAATGACATTCTTACTGTGACCTCTGTGTGAGACTTAAAGACCTCGACAAGCCGTGAGTCATACTCATAATTTGTCTCAACAGAATCACCCAGGCATATCATTAAAACCCTAGTGGGTTAGCAGACAAAACTTAAAGAGAAAGAGAGAAAAGTCACAGTTGCAACAGCAAAGTGTCCACCGGGGCAGTGACTCTTGGTGGGTGCATGCCAGTGTGTTTATTTAGGCCCACACGGCAGACGCTGCTCGCTCGCACGAATGGATATTACTCGGGCCCTAGGCCTACCTCGTAAAACAAAGCCTTGGAGCCATCTCGGGTCAGACAGGCCTGCTGAATCCATTCATTCGCTGGAAGTCAGGAAGTCGGGCGCAAAAAAGGTTCACACGATTTAAACGCTGTTCGTGCACGGTTGCTCATGTGACTCAAAAAAGAGAGGGAAAAAAGGTCCCTTGGTTTGATAAAACAGACAGGCAAGTCTGCGGCTCCAATTAAGGAAAAATGAGCCACAGTTGGCGTGCCAAATGATAGATGATAGGTCAATTAATGGTGCCTGCAAGACAAAGATTTTCATGCACTCACTTGAACACTGTTCTTCTCAAGCTACGACGGCAGCACCATTTTTTTCCTCTCTACGCTTTTCACTTGCAGCCTTTGTAGCAGCCTCCGTCTACCCGGACGATGCTGGCGTCAACTCACATTCAGGAGTAGCTGAGCACGAGCGTGGCTTACACGCGATCGCCCCCAGATTGCCCCTCGTGCGTGTGCACACGGAACACAGATCCCGTCCCGTGCTCGCCAATTATTGAGTTATGAGTTTCACTTCCGTTATCTGCGGTTCGATCCGTTTTTCACCCCTTGCTTCCACTACCGGGGGCCGGGGGGATTTTGTGTCACGTGAGGTGCGGCGACGACGGAGCAGAGCCGATCCACCTCCGGCTCTGGCTCCACACGTGCATGTGTGTGCGCAATCGTTCGGCGCTCCCCAGGTAATGTATCTTGCGCCGAATATCGCCCTTTCTATCGACTCTTCCTCCCTGATTTTCTCTTACACAAAAGAATGTTATGAGGAAGGAAGGAGGCAATAATAATCAAGAACCGCCAAAGCAGAAAAGTGTTTCAAAGGGGATGAACTTTGAAGAGCATGAAGACCACCTCTGGGGGGGAGGGGGAGAGAGTGGGGGATCTGTTCCTAAGAGAAATCGCCTGAGTCACCAAGAAGGGGATGCGGGGCGAGCAAAAGACTCGCACGATGCCCTCTTTCCGCCTCACAGTGCACGGAGGCATCCAACCCTTTTATTTTAATCAAACTCTCCCCCCCTCTCTCTCTGGCTCGCTCTGGCGCGACAGGTCCGTAGATTGGACTCACGGATTTCGGAATAAAAAATCCCCGACGTCGCCGGACCTGCGCTCTCGTATATATCTCATGGTCGGTCGCGCAGCGAGAGAAGGCACGATCTTCAAGCACCGAAAAATTGAATATGAAGCGAGAAAGGCTGAGCTCAGTCGTCGTCGAGCTATCACAAACGTGGATAGATCGCAGAGGAATGGGAGAAACTCGGTCTGCTTTTCCGTTTGGTAGGCAAAAAGAGCCTCTTTGTGGCGTGATTGTATATGCATGCATATGTGTGTGGGGATACCCAGAGATCTCGTGTTTACTAGGGTGGTTTCTGCAGTCGCCGCCTGTTGTCTGTCTTTCAATTACGTGCCGCCATCTGCCCTGGGCGATCGTCGTCTGACAGTCTGGGGCCCCCCATCTACCCCCCTCCCTGTGGGCCCCCCCCAATGCGTGTGTCAGACAAGCTAGGCCTATATCAGATCTCTCTTTCTCTGCGGTGGTGTCGCACTCAACAAGCAATCAAAGAGTTGGACTGACATCATCAGGAGGATCTAAACATCGATCGAAAGATTTTTTTTCTCGTCTGACTCGAACACAAGGAAGCATGTACAGTAAAAAACAGAAAGTATGACCCGAGAATTACGAGATGAGTAAGCAGTAAGGTTGAAGAAAATTCGTGCACGCTTCATTCCACCTCGTGCGGCACCATGCATGCACACATGCTGTACGTGTACACGTCTATGACCGTGATGCACTCCTCCTCTATGCGGTCCAGCCGCCGCCGGTGGTTGAGGAAGGAATTGTAGACGGATGAAGCTGTTTTCATCTTGTTGGCTGTCCCTGGGCCAGACACAAACTGCCAAGATCGAGACGAACCCTTGCCTACATATGTCAGACACCAGACAATCGCCTGCCAATCCTCTTTAAAACCTCACACGGGCACCTCTGAGGCAGAGGTGGGTGGAGGAAGGAGAAAAAGAAGAAATCTTCTGTAAAAGTGCTACACTTTTCACGTTTAACCACGTGTCACTATGAAGAGCCTCAAAAAAAAAACCCACTACACATTCTTCTCTTGAAAACAGGTAAGAAAATTTCTTATTCGAGACCTCCACGTCGTCCGAGAGAGAGATGCTGCTGCTTAAATAGCTCATGTCATGTCTGCCACCAATCTACATTGTGCTACCCCTCATTCCTGACTACCCCTGCATGCAAGCAAACGCGTCAGACTGGGGCAAGGATGAGGAAGAGAACCCCTCTACCCCATTTTTTCTCCGGGTACTTGTGATCTCAGGAGGAAGAAAGACACTTGGGGAGGGAGAGTTGGAATCTTGATGCCTCCTCTCTCTCAGGTGGGAGGTGCTACAGAAGCTTTTAAAGGCAGAGTCTGGTGTGGAAAACGTCATCTCTGAAGATGCTGCGCATTGACTGGACACGCAACTCATATATGTCCGAGTTTGATATGATTTTGACGAACTCATTTCTGTCATCGTATCATCATCTCTAGGGGCATAAAGAATGTCTTCACCCGAGGCCACCATATAACGAGCAAGATGGTTGTCAGACAATTTTTGGTGGGGTTCGCTTTTTTTTCTCCCTTTTCCTCCTCCCCCCGAGCCCCGAGAGATTTGATGATGCTGGAGCCTCAAAAACCAACGGTTGCTGCCACTGTGTGGGTCAAACATCCCCCTCCCCCCATTGTCGTATGCTAATGCGGGGATTTTTGCCGGACAACAAACAGCTTCCTATTTGTTCCGCATACCTTCCCACGAAGACAGAGAGGAGACAGACACTAGTAGAAAAACCAATGGTCGGCGCTGCTCTTTGATCTCCAATTCCGCCTTTTTTCCCCCCCTGCTCTCCCCATGCTATGTTTGTTACCCGAACTTGGGCGTATGAGTGAGAATAAGGAGATAAACGATGACCATTGCTGATATCGGAGTCGATATGGTAGGCCTATGTGTGTGGGATCCCAGCCCGCCAAAGATTGCTGCTTGGTGCAATCTCTATTCCTTTCTTTCTCTGGCTTTGCCTTCCCCACAGATAGATCCCAGATTGGTATCTCTGTGATCGAGCGCTCAGAATGGAATCATTATGACACGGTCCTCTTCCCTTGCAGCCATTTCTGACGCAAGTGACCACCGGCAAAGAAGACATATGATGAATGTCAAATGTAGCTAACTAGACCTCTCTTTTTGTCTTGAATTCCTTTCCCCGGCGGTCCTGCCTTCTCTCTTCCTTTATAAGGAACCTCTTTACTAGATAAATTGCTCCGCAAATTTCCCCTGCTTGTTCCTCCTCAGCCTTGCCAACTGCTCCCAAGGCTCACTTCTCACTGCTGACAGATTTATAAGTGTAATCTGAACATCGTAATCAGGTAGTAGCCATCTCATACTAGCGGCCCATTAGCTCGGCATAAGCCGCCGCCGCCGCCGGACAAGAGGGCTTGCGAATTTTTTGCACGGGCTCCAGGCGGCCGGCCCACTGGGCAACACCGTATGAGCCAGAAACAAAGCACGCGTCTCCCCTCGGTGGCCTCCCCCAGCGCTGGGGCCGCGTCGGCCAGCTCGGACGCGTGACAGCGGAAGCAACTTGTGGCGCGTGGGTCTGGTTGTTTGCGGCACACGTTGCACTCCCAGGTCTCCATTGCGAATCTCTCCCCTTTGTCGGCCTTCCAGCGGCTGAGAGAGATGGCAGGTTGCCAAACAGGGTGCGTGCGTGAGTCGTGCGAAGAAGAATGACTCTCCTTGTTTGTTGGTGCTTGCTTGCATCGCCAAAGATTTTCCCACAGTAGCCGTGTTTGTTCACACTTTTTTATGCCGGCAGAAAATGCATCACTGGCCTGGTCCCAAAGCCTTTTCATTCATCTTCCACCACGCAAACAGACGAGGAGAGGATGGGTGAGAATGGGCAAGAATGGGCGCTTCACTATTCCACTTCTTTTTTTTTCTTTCTCCTTAAGAGCCAGAGAGTGAGTATGCAAATTGAACTTTGGCTGACCCGACCCCTGTTGATTGAATGAGTCTAATGTTTTACCTCTTCTCCTCATTTCTTGACGTCGTAGACCTTGATAGAATCGAGACCGACCTCATCTAGATGCGCGTGCCAAGGGCCGGTTGCTGCCGGTGAGTGATACACCCCAGGGTGAGGTTAAAAAAAAAAAGAGGTGCGTTCAGCATGTGCAAAGAAAAATCACTCTGGTTTGTTATACATCTCATGATTTATTACACGATCTTGAGAAGAGTTTTGCTCGTCACCACTACCTAAGCACGCACTTCTGTAACGTCGACTCGATGTCGACGAGGACTTGGCCAAGAGAAGCCCGTCTTAAATCGCGTCCACTTTACGGCAGAATCTGGACTCGTTCTTTATTCCCTGCTGGAAGTCGAAGGAGGAGGAAACCTGGGCACTGCTGCCTGCGTACATACCTGTGGATGGACGTTGCTTGCTCATACATATGAATGAAGTAGTCACGAGGGCAATTTTCGGGTTGGCAGAGCTGGCCGTTGCTCTGGTGCATGCGTGAACAAGGGCAATAAATTACGAATACAGAAATTCAATTAGAAGATATGAGCATGAGCTCCAGCTATGTTATATAGGAGAGTGTGCATTTTTCTTCTTCTTTTAGTCACTCCCGTCCAGGAGGGACATGAGTGTGGTCATGTGTGAGTCCAGCAAGGACACATGATTGACAAGTTCGAGCAAGGTATACACACGTGCAGAGTTAGGAGAGAAGCGCGAATGTGGGAACTGAGTAGCTTTTGCAGCAGGCAAAGAAAATAGAAGTGGAAACCTATGACACAGAGCTGCCAACTTGCGCAATCACTTTGTCGTTGTCTCTTTGGACTTGCCTGGTCTGAATTATCTAGCTGAGGTATCGTCTCTGCCACTGTGGATGGCCCAAATTGGAAACTCCACACGTTGTAGTCGCCACCTTCTGTAGGTCATCCATCCGCACTAATTGTTTGGTGCTCCGGCTGGAGCAGATAAAGAAAGGATGGTTCTTCTCGGTCGCTGTGGGAATTTTATAAAGTGAGAAAGAAAGAAAAGACATTCCGAAAGGCTTCTCCCATTAATCACCCGAACGGCTGCGGCGGCTGCCGCGGCGGCTGCGGCGGCTACGGCGGCTGCGGCGGCTTCCAGCAACAGCGTCAGGCTCCTGTTGCTGCCACTCGACACCTTAGTGGTTGAAAGGGTCGAGAGAAAAATGATCATCAGAAGAAGAGTTGTACGCACGTATCTGCCGCCCCAAAATGTTTGAGGAATTGTGTCTGCTTGGAAAATGAGCGCTTATCAGGCGACACCATCTCAAGTGGAGTTTTCTTTCGTCCCAAAGCTCCAGATTCTTCTGCCATTGGACGATTCCTTTTTTCTGTCTCCATCCAGGGCGCCATTAGACGGCTGCTGCATATGTGCTTACATGTGTACGTGTGTGTGTATGGGCGGACACAAAGCGAGGCAGAGCAGTGAAACGCGAGCTGGGATGGAGCCGAGGAGAAGACGACGACGACGACGACGACGACGAAGAAGAAGAAGAAGAAGAAGAAGAGTGAGACAAAGTTGCTGCTGCTCACACATCAATGGACTTCCTCTGGGGTCAAAAATGTCAAGCTATGTACGTGGAGGGGAGTTGAGTTGACTGACTACCAATTTCCTGCTCACCTAAACCAGGCTCAAGAGACCGCAGAAGAACAAAATCAATGTATGTTTGCTACGAAGCTACCAAAAATGGCTTCCTGCAACTTGTTCCCTTGCATGATGGACAAACGACGACTAAACTTTTCACATTTCTTTTATTGTCTCAAGATATTGTCTTTATCTGACAATCATAACTGAGTTAAATTTCTCGGATAGAGAGATATTCGGTATACATAAGATATAAAAAGTATAATATAGTACAAGTTTACACATTCTGACAAATCATACTGGGCAGTGTGTTCTTAGCTGAAAAAATGCAGCGCCTGCTGAAGTATCAATGCAAGAAAAGTCGAGGTTGTTGCGGTGGGACTGACGTGTGCACGCACGTGTAACACTATTGCTTCTAGATATGAGGTAACGTTAGATTTGATAGGTTGTTGGTTGGTTTTTTTGCTCAACGTTGAGGAGCATCAGTGATAGCGGCTCCCAACGAGGGGACAGTCTTGTAACTCCAGTCGTATTTGTTATGAGGTAAGACACCTTTCTCGCATGCCCAAAACATTGAGTTGTACAGATAGAGTAACTGCATTCATGAAAACTGTTTGTCTTTTACGAGAATCTGACGTTTGATATGAAGGATTGTTTGCTTTGAAATGCTTCATGATTTGCGCTCCAGCCACTCTCGAGTGAGAGAAAGGAGATAGAGGAGCGACAGTTTTGAACTGGTTTTCAGGATTGCTTGCGTTAAGAATAGTTGGTAGTGTCGATTAAAAAAATAACAATAACAAGGCTGCTGCATCTTGCCCAGGGGCGGGGGAGGGGGGGGGAAACAAATGGACACCCGGTGGACTCTTCCACCAGGCATGTACATAGTCAATGGTGATGGCGAGGTTCTGTTCCATGTGAAGAATAGGTCTTCTTTCACTCGTCTCAGTAAGCATTACAAAGTCCTTTTTTTAACTTAAAAGCACCGGATGAGGAAAAATACTTTGCATTCACCAGTGTAGGACGCAGCCGAAACATCTGTGCTGCTTTCCTTTTTCTTTCTTTCTTTCATTCGCTCTTTCTTTATTTCACGTCACCTTCGCGCGAGGTTCTCATCAGTCTTCTTGTGATCGGCGTTTCGGCGCGCGATTCGCCGTTAACTTACGTCTTTGAGAAGGGCGTCCCGCTGTCTCCGATGGACGAGGCCCCGGACTCATCGTGGCTTGAGAAGGTAAGTGAGGAGTCAAGAGACGAAGACTGGTCAGACACGCGCATTGAACGTGACGATGTCGAAGAAGAAGAGGGCGAGAAGGACAGTGGAGAGAAGCCGAATTCGCTGAAGTACGGGTGCAACAGCGCCTCGTTCGCGGTGATGCGTTGATTTGGGTTGAAGCAGAGCATTTTCTGCAAGGGAATGAAACGATCACCTTTAGCAGCGTGACACTTTACGAGAGATCTGATCTGATGACGTGGGACAGACCTCGATCAAGTCTTGCGCATGCTCGTCCATCTCCGGCACGATGTCTCTCCAGCTCCGCCGAGGTCTGGCCTTAAAGTTTGATCTGGCAACAGCAGCTCTCTCGGGCCAGTCCTCCTCGGTGGGAGTCCCGACGACGTCGAAGACCTTCTGCAGCTGGTCCATCTCATACTGGCCAGGGAAGAGAGGCTTCCGCAGGAAGAGTTCAGCAAGAATGCATCCACAGGACCAGATGTCCACTGGAGTGGCATATGGAAGGCCCATCAGAACCTCAGGACTCCGGTACCATAAGGTGACCACCTGGAGACGAAGAGAAGAGAAAGAAATAAGGTAGGGTATAATTGGCTTAACGGCTCACGCGGGATCTGGTCCAGATCATCGACTCACCACTGATGTGAGCAGCGTGTAGAATTCATATATCCTGGCCAGCCCAAAATCCGTCAGCTTGACGTTACCGTCCTTGGTCACGAGGAGATTCTGCGGCTTCAAGTCCCTGTGAACTATCCGGTGACTATGGAGGAAGTCTACGCCGCACAAAATCTGCCAGATGATGTCCTGCAACGAGGGAGAAGAAGCTTTTGGTGTGGCTGGAGCAAAAAATCTCCCGCTCAATTTGCCTTGATTGCCTCTCTTCGCACACAGTGATGGCGGCGCGGGCTCTTTTTTGATGCCAGCACCACTTGGCAAGCACCAGCTCAGCTCGGAGCTCTCAGGTAGCGAGATGAGTTATGGGCGAGGTAGCCTCCAAGACAGCGGGCAGTCCGCTTTATGTAAACAATTATTACGGGGCAGCAGCAACAAGCAGCTCAGGTATGTCTGGTAGTGGTGTAGCAGTCGCACATACACATTTCTACTTAGTTAGAAGGGTACTAAGTACACAAAAAGGGCCGCTTTGTTAACAAGCGATGACACAAGCGACTTGGTCATCGTTTTCACTCTTTTGGTACCTCTTTGCCTCGCTCATAAACGTCTCGACAATGAAATTCCTGGCTGCTTTGTGGTCCTCGCTTACCTTGATTCTATCTTGGCCTAGTCCAGGAGACGGACACTTTTCTAGGTAGGAGGCCAGATCTTGGTGCACATGCTCGAAAACCAAGTAGAGGGACATTTCTCTCTCACGCCGCGTGCCATGGCATATATCAAGCAATCTGGAAGAAAAAGCACAGAATGTCCACTTTCCGTCGTTTTCTCTCCTTCTTCTTCTTCGTCTTCTGTGGAGAATGTGTACTACGGACAAGATTCGGTTGCTTCTACTCAGCGAACAGTATTTTTGATGACTTCTTGGGCCTTTCGATTAACTCACCGCCCGACCCAATGACTCGGCGGAACCAGTTCCATATGAGGCCCGAGAATCTGGGCCAAGAAAAGCCGAAATTGCCCAAGTCACCAGAGAATTCAAGGGCCTATCCAATAAAATGCTACCGTAAGCTAAGATTGTCCGTACCACCCTTTACGTACGTGGGGTCGGTCGGTCGGGTGGGCACCGAACGGGATCTTTTCCAATTTTGGCAAGTGAAAGAATTCGAGTTATGGATTAATTGTTAAGGGGCCGACAAGACTTCCCCATTTCTTTTATTGACTGTTCTGGGCTGATAGGGAGGGTAGGGTAGGCCCTGGGCATGGGGCAGAAATAATGAAATGGATGGCTTTTCTTCTGGACGACAACAACCCATTGGTAGGGAGAAAGAAGACTGGTCAGCCAGCGCCACGTTTATTGGACTTGCATTCCATCTTGTTAGGATAGGGAGAGAGGAGGGCATTGTCTCAAGAGCCAGAGAGGTATTTATTGATCTGCTCGGGTGCTCACACACAAAACGTCAGGTCGTTTCCCTGTTTTTCATTATTTCTCCGTGGTGCTGCCGCAGCTCTACTCTCACTCTCTCTCTCTCTCTCTCACACACACACACACACGCACGTTTACGCGTAGTACGAAGACATGTGCGTACTTAAGTCGGTCTGCCTCTGTCTCGTTAACTAAAGTCGAAGAACCATAAAGTGTCGCCGGGAATTATCTGGCCTGCATTCCAGCGATTCAGGCAAAAGTCCGGCCACCACTAGAATGGGCTCCAGTGGAAGGACATGAAGTGGGGCAACTTGGTGTGTTCGTGTGCATGTGTCTTCCCAATACCATGTGGGAATGGCAAGACTCAAGGATGAGGAGAAGTCTTCCCCCCAGGCGAGTTCTCCCTTTAATACGTAGATATTTGCATGGAGGAGAACCCAACCAGAAATTACAAGGTGTTAGCATCAATGATAAATCAGCCTGATAGCATTCCTTCCTTCTGTGGTAGCCATGTCTGCTTCGCTGTCGGCACTGCAGTGGCTCCTCACAATTTGCTACGATGTCAAAAGACTGGCACAGGCTTAGGGGAGGAGGATGAAGCAGAACTTGCCTGCTTTGCTACCTTTGCCTTTGGGCAAACGATCACTCTGCAGCAGAATCGCAGTCGACGAGTTGACATGAATGGGCTCGATGCATCATCCAGAGATTCTTTGACACTGATTTGGCCAATTTTCGCTCCCGCCGCCTCGTCTCGCCAATGACTTTTCGCCAGAGATCGGACGAGAGGCAGGTAACAACACAATTACACACAAAGGCGCTCTCCCTCTCCTTCTAAAATTCCTTCTTTCTTAGCAATATCTGGCTGTTGCCAGCCCAGGGTCTTGCTCACGTCCGCGGACTACAGTTCCTGCGATCACATGCACCAATCCTTGTCAACCACATGGGGGAAGCAGAGCCATTGTGGAATATTTTACAGGAAAATGTGTAGCAGCCATGAATAGCACACGGGCAAAGCGTACGGACGGACGTACAATGCATACGTATTCGGCGGCGTCTACACATTCAAAAGCCGAGGGGGGGAGGGAGGGAAAGAGGGGGGGACGCAGTATAATTTGCACAATAATACCCTCCAACCCCCCCGGACTAAAGGATCGTCGTCGCAGGCCGGGCCCCACCCCGGGAGAGAAGCGATGATGCATTCTCAGGGAGAACCAATTTTTTACTTGCCCGCGAGCACTTTGTCGTGAATGCTTTTTGGGGACCAGAATTGCTCGAATTGATATGATGACATGCAATTGAGGGCATTTTCTGCCTTACTCAGAGTGACAGGGCGCTATTTTGAGCAAAAATGACCACCACTGGCACTCACCTGACAATGTTGGGGTGATCGAATTTTTCTAACTGTTTCAGCAAGGAAATTTCTCTCAGTATCGCCATAGGAACTCCATCTTCAGTCAGTGTGAATCGCATCTTCTTTAAAGCTACAATGGTGTCTGTCGTCTTGTCTCGTGCTCTGTACACGGTACCGTAAGCACCTGCCAAAGAAGATAAAGAAGAAAAGTCATTCGTGGGTGTGCGACGTGAAAGTTTAGTACAATGGCGACGAGGATCAACGTTTAGTGTGCGGAATATTCGTATTCCAGATGAAACAACAACAAGCATTCTCTTCATCCTCGTTCATGCAGCGTCACAACCACTAAGCATGGGTACACGGATCAGGCCTGATACCAGGTTGCTTTGAAGTCCCTCGAAGAATTGGCACACTCCAGAGACGCATGTCTGTCTCTTGTCAGTCCAAACGACAAAAGCACAAGAATTGACAAGCGACAAACTGCGGTCCCGAAAGCAGCAGCATATGAATGTTCACATTAGGTGTGTGGGTGCGCAGTGCAGGAGAAGCCCGACGACGTGCGTGTCAGCAGCGGACTGATTATCGGCTACATCGACGGACACAACATGCGTGGTTTTCGTGCCTCAACGACTACATACGATTCTGGATGCGATTGAAATAACACTGTACATAGGCGTGCATGCGTGGCGAGCTATTAATCGAGACAGCGTGAGTCGATATCTGAAAGCACTCCCGCACTCACCGTTGCCAATAACACTGAGCTCCTCGTAGTGAGACGGATCCCTGAGGACTTGGAGCACTGCGCCGCCGCATCCGTTGCCTCCCTCTTGACTACTGCTCGAGGTCTCGGTGCTGGTCCGCCGCCGCTGTTGCTGATGCCGCCGAGACACGCCGCTCGTGGCAGACATGGCCGCGGTCGCCGCCGTCGTTGAGGACATAGGAGTGTCTCCCGGAGCCATGGTCGATCCGATCATATTCTGCTGCACCGGAGGCGACTGCATCGGTTCAACGCGTGATCTGACGCCACTCATGACGCCATTGCAGCGGGAAAGGGGCTCGATGACTGCGGGGCCTAAAATGATGAGAGACAATGAGCGATCGATCGATCGGTGATCTTGGCAATTAGTTAGGAGCCGCAGCCTGACTGCAGAAGTTGGGAAGTTGAGGCGTCAATGAATTGTACTGTGTGCACACACACAGACACGCACAGTAGGAGGGAGCATGAGAAGATTCGAGGTCGACAACCAGAAGCGATTCATTACCTGGTGCTGCTCAACACATAGCGATGCATTCGCAGAACACGACACTCCCAGGGAACCACCTTGTCTTCTAGCCCTATTGACCACAACTGAAGCAGTTGTCGGAAAATAGTTCGTCTTGAGCACGCACGCCAGGCGGGCGGAGAGCAAGACCGAGACTGCGAGGGGGATGGGGGGGTGGGGGGGGGGTGAGGGAGCGAAGCATGAACGGTCGATCGCCCAGCGAAAAGCCGATGACGGCTTAGCTCGCGCTCTCTGGCGTGCACCTCGTACATACGCCCTTCTTCATCGGACAACGGCGTTCGGAGGGAGGGGGGGGGGACTTCGGGCCAATGAACAGTAGCGTACCCTGTACGTACTCTTACGGGGGAAGGATACGATACCGCAATGCTTGAGATGTGGAAGGCGAAAATGTGTGAAAAGACCGAAAAGTTTGTTTGCGCTCGTGTGCCACAAGTTGGACAAAGTGTTCCGCACCGGTCGTCCGCCCATAGACATGCGGGTTGAGTTGGCCCAGCTGAAAGTTCTGATTCCGCCAAGCAAAAACACGTCGTCAAGGACAATTTATCACGCATTGAAGTCGATTTCCATCGTATGACGTAAATTTTCCCTCATTTTTAAAAGATTTTTGACTTACGGTACTACAGCGTGAGTCCAATAGTATCCAACGCGGTGAAGGAGTTCGAAAGGGACACGACGAAAAAAAGGGGTCAGAAGATAGCCACGAGGAGTAAAGAATAGATGGAATTGTAGCGCAACAACAGGATCGGACTATCCTTTGGTAGTTTTTGTTCTAACTTGACGCCGAATGTGTGGCTTACGTGAATAGGACGAACCTGACGTTAGTTTTACCAAGTAGGGATCAAAGGTTTAGCGATTCTACAGCAGCAGTTCCGCTGTCGAAAAGACGCGTCGTCCATTTGTATACGCATTGTGATAGGTTCGGTCTGTTATACTAAATAACGGACCAGTACATTAGTGCATCTCATTTTGAAGGTGTAAACCTACAGGGATGAGTTGGGAGTCTCCTTCAGTCCACCCTGGATATTGCCGTGGCTGTGGGATGACGACTGCACGTCCGAGTTGCTAAGAATGTATGAACATCCAGTGCGCGCCAAGAAACTGGTTGCGCATAATTGATTATTGCAAAACTACAGCTTTATAATCCGTATTCAGAGTTACCACACTACCACCGCAGCATATATCGTACGTATTACTTTTTTGGTTTAGTTAACATGCACGAGAGACCTTAAAGTAGAAAGACTTGAAATAGTCTGTCACTTCTTGATCCGCCGTCGTCGACGTCTCTTGGTCTTGGTGCTACCGCTGTCTCTGGACCGGGTTTGGTTGCCGCATGCCCCCGTAGTGTTCTTTTTGCAACCAAAGTACATGATCTCAGCCACGCTGACCAGGCTGAATCCCATGCACAGTCCCAGGAGGCCGCCCACGTTGGCCACAAAGCTGGTGCGCGTCATGCGCTCGTCCCTCACGATGCTTGTGGCGAATGAGTCCTTTACGTACACGTTCAGCCAAAGCAGGTTGCGCTTGGCGTACTCGAAGAGCTGGTGTGCCAGTTCAGGACTGCTAGTCACTGTGCGTTTGATGGTGGCGCAGTCTTCAGTCATGTTGACCAGGCCGATGGAGAGCATCGTCGGGCACAGTCTAGGGAGTTGCGCTCCAAGCACCCCTCGCTTGATCCTGTACTCGTCCTCGTACTGGCCGTGCATGTTGGGTGCTTCAAAGTCCAACCACCCTGTGCAGATCTTGATGAGCTTGCGAACGAGTAGACACACCTCTTGGCGCTTGGAAAACAGCGCGTGGCTCGGGTAGGACGCGAAGGCAATGCGCGAGTCGTACACCTGATCGTTGCAAGGCGCTCTGCACGTGTCCGCGGTGCCCAACAGTGGTCTGTGGCGCACCACGTCGTCGAATATGCGATACGCGCAGCGGAGGGCCGTGCCCTTGCACGTGGGATGGTGTCTGCCCAACGCGCCCAGCGTGTAGAAGGGTGGGATGCACCCACAGTCAGAGCGTACTGCGTGCAGCGCCTTGTCGTACAGGCAGTTCTTCATGCTCATCCTGTAGCCTTTGCTGAGTGGAAGAGCCACCAGATTGACCTCGTCGTGCGTGTAACAGTCGCGCTCCGCCGGGGTGAACCTGTGAACGGCTGCCGGAGCTGTGGTGATCTCCGTGATGCTCAGCCCCACGTCCACTTCGAATCCCGGGGCCAAGACAAAAGACTCCTTCCGCATCAATGGGATGTCCCGATAGTGCTGCACCAGAACCATGACGCCCTCTGACCCGGACGAATGCACGGAGAAGTACTCGAAAGTCTCTACATCGATCAACACCTGAAAGAGCGACAAAGTATAGAGTTAGTTAAATAGAACTTCCGCTGTAGCTGAGGACGATACATGCGTCCACGGCGAGCATGAGGGGCGCCGTCTTGACGCAAGAACGCGATATAGTGTAAAAGGCTGCCAAACTCGCGCACCCGCAGGACAGTTGTCCTGTAACTTGTGAGACAACACACCTTCAGTGCTCTCTCGTCATAAACTCGGCTAACTTTGACTCAGTTTCGATTTTGGAAAGGTTGAATTAGTATCACTTCAAGAACGGTTTCAGCTTTTCAGCAACACAGAGGAGCATTTCCAAGCCTATTTGTTTTATTTAAAGGGAAGGTTCATAAGACTTTGGAACCTCTGATGCAGGCAGCTTTAAGAATCCAATGAGTCCTAAAATTGTTCTTTTCCATACACATACACATTGCTTTGCACAAGTAAAGTGGCTTGGTAGTGGATTGCTATTATATTATTAGCACATTTGTTTCAGGGTTGACTTTTGATATGAAATCTATAGTACAGACATTCAGACATGAGATCCAGACGTCTGATCAAGTTTTGTCTGCCCATTGTGACACTAGAGCACTCAAACTGGAGTAATCCTCAGATGAGCCCATGCTGACCGGTTCTGTTTTTTGGTGTTTTTGACTCCCTTTTCTTAGCAATTTTTTTTCAAATTTTGCGCTTGCTCAAATGAGGTGCTGCTGGACCCTCCCCCCCATCCTGGGTAGGACTTCGCACCTGGCATTCCCTAGGTGCACAAGCACACCAAACACCCATGTCACAGATCCCAAAGTAAGGTCGCAAGATTGAATATCTGACAGCTTTTGTACGAATCAGAACACTTTAGTTTGAACAGAACTGGGGAATGAGACATTTTGGCTGAGGGGTCATCAACAATTGAGTCAGAGAGCGTGAATGTAGCTGCTTTCTTCCGTAACAATCCTCTCCACCTGCTGGAGGAAGAATGCCCGAGCATCGCATACTTCCTGAGGAGTTCAGAGCTCATGCCAGTGAGTGCAGATCCTCCCCTCCAGAACCCGAAGGTTTGCCACCCCGTTTGCCCCACACACAGCAAGTCACACAGGATCCCATGCCACAAATCAAGTGGATTGAGGTCAGGGGTGTATGCAGGTTAGTCAGACTTGTGCAGCAACGCTTCCCCAACCTCAGTCATGTGCTCGGACATGGTGGCCGGTGTGGCATTAGCATTGTGCGCCATCTGTTACGAGGAGGCTGTTGGCCTCAATTTCACCCAGCCATTTAAAATACAGGTCCATCACTGCAATGAATGTGGCTGAGTTCACAGTTTCACATGACTAGAATATCTCTGGAATATCAGGATCTCCGATCAGGTAAGGAAACCGCCAGAGTCATCAGTGCTTCACGCCATCGTCTGCCATTGGTTCCAGCATCATCAGAGTCACCAGCGACTGCCTCTATGGCCCAGTCCTTCGTTCGGGTGTGAACTCAAGTTTGGCTTTGTTGCCAAGGATGAAAAGGCCCACACCATGATAGAGATGCTGCAGAAGCTGCCTTGCCCTTTCACAGCTCTGCTGTTTGCCCCTTGTGGCGACTTTTTGCTGCCTCTCATGACTTTCCCACCAGTCCTGAGCCTGGCCTTGCGTGATGTCAAAGATATGGGCAATGTGACTGGCGTCCAGGTGGTGCTAGAGGGCACAGGCGATGCCTGCATTTCACCCCTCCAGGACGTCTGTCGTGGACAACGTCTGCGAGTACGGTGTTGTCCTCTTCCGACTGCCTGTTACCTCAAATAGGGGTCTGTGACATGGGCGTTTGGCATGCTTGGGCAGTCTGTGGATGTACGGGTAGGAAGTCCTGCCCAGAATGGGTAGGCGTGGGGTCTGGAAGCACCTCACAAAATATGATCAAATTTTGCTGAGAAAAAGGGTCAAACCCCCCAAAAAACTAGAACCGACCGGCATGGGCTCATCTGAGGGCTGCTGCAGCTTCAGCGCTCTCGTGTCACAATGGGCAGACAAAACTTGATCAGACGTCTGGATCACACATCTAAGTATCTCTACTACAGATTTGACATTACAATTCAACCCAAAGGCATTTTTCCTCAGAATATGATAGAAATTTTCCCCCACAGAGTTACTTACACCAAGCACTGTATAAGATGATTGCCTCTGCCTGGTCGAAATTGCCCGACACCAACTTTATGACAGACGATCTCTATGACGAACTCACTGTCAGCGCATCCACTCGAGTCTAGTCTGTCCTTATGTGCGTTTGCTAATAGTACGTTCGAATATGAGACGACGATGAATGTACTGCTCATGGAGGTGCAGTTCAGCGATTCTTCTCACGTAAACCAAATTTTCACAAATTCTGAGACGGCAGCCTGTTCACTATTTCCCATCAAGATTTGCCTTATATGTTGGTGAAATGGAAGTCAGGAGTTCTTTTTTTGTCAATGCGATTCTCCTTTTGATTAGCTACGCGCAGTGCTCTGTAGACGTGACTTGATGCTTGGAATGTTGCATGAAAATGTTTTACTCATGCTGCATCCCCGAATGACGCCATTACTCAGACCAAGAGGATGAGGAGTGGTGGCAATGCTGTCGTTGACTCTACCTGCAGAGAGCGATTTATTTACCTTCGATCGGTTTGGGGGCCATCAACTGCTCTTGCGGCTCTATCACATATGCAAGGGTTCGATCATCGGGATGCAATTTTTATGAAGAGCATCAAAAGAGAAAGTAGTGAACTTTTTGCCGCCCAGTCCACATTCATGATCATCATCAGGACTCACAAGGTCAAATCGATGTACGCCTCTCAGCCTGTTTTTGACCGAGCGTGCATGGGAAAGGACTTGAATAAAAAGTGTGTTTACCAAGTCCAACTGCAGCAGGTCCCTTGCGATGGCACTAAGAAACAGTTGGGACTCTTTTCTAGTTGGGTCGACTGAAGCTCAAAAAAGCACAAGTTGAGCAGCACACTTCATACGTACCACTACCTGATGATGGGGGGATACAAGCTCAGGTGAGACCGAGCTCAGTATTGGTTTGACTAGACAGTCTCAGGTTTTGCACTCAATTACAACCAGCACAGTCAATTTTTGGCTGATAAATCAGGAAAAATGCTTTAAACAAAAATGAAAGGTCTTTTTAAATAAGGAAGATGAAATTTTTGCCTTTGACCTCTCATGTCAAGCAAGTCAAGAGGTCACGTTACGTATGACAGTGTTGTATTCATCTGTAGGAACTTTGATATGCTCACACGCACGATACTGCCTGACCCTGGTCTCCAGATTGAGCCTGACCTCACACTTGGGCAATGATTTGTAATTGTAATTACAACTTCAAACCAGAGTGCGTAATATGTAATGTATGGTGATAATCCATAGCATTTCAGACGCTGCCTTTACATAGCTTACATAGATGGTTAGATGAGATGGATCAAGAAACTCCCCTGTTCTTGCCAGCTTGGCTAATCTTTTCCCTTTGTTTCCAACTCTATTGCCGAGGAGGACCCACACGAAATTACTACGGAGGACTTCACCGCCAGGACTCATTGACAGACGGGTGACTCCAAGTCCCAAGGTGGTCCACCGATCAATGGAGCTCGAGATTTTTGATCAAAGCTTTTGTCCATATGTGCCATTTTTCGGGAATGAAAAACGGCAAAATAGATTGACGAAAAAAAAAACCCAAATACAGTGAGTACCTGGATAGTGCGTCACTCATGGGACCAGACAAAATTGTCCTAAGAACCGATTTGACCTACAGTCAGTGGGGTGAAATGGGCTCCCCACGTTGCACCGACAGCTTTTGAGGTGGAATCTTCGTGTGGAATCAGTCACCCAGACAGTGCTTGACCAGACGTAGCATCTTGAGCCACTTTGTGATTGCCCATTTTGATTCCAGAGCGCTCAAAGTCAAGCAAGTCCTCAATGCTGCCATGCCAAAACGCACCATTTTCCATCCCCAGTGATTTTTTCTCGATGAAAGTGACTGAAACTTTCTGTGGGTGCTGCCACATACCCTCTAGTCCTCTATGTCAGAGATGGCAACCCCAGACCATCCCTGGACATGCTCCCTGCCCAAAACCTCATGAATCAGCACGGCCAAAAAAAAGACAAGCGTGTACAAAATGTAAGAGCGGCAGCAGAACGAGAATGCTCTGTCCACCTGTGCAGCCTGTACCTGCCGCTGAGTGTACAGAAAGTTTTGACCACTTTCATCAACAAATACCCACCGAAAAAAGATGGAAAATGGCGCATTTCTCCATTGTTCACACGAGGGGGGTGGGGTAGCTGCAAATTGAGCGCTCTAGCATCAAAATGGGGGTGGTCACAAAGCATCTTGTGATTGATCAAGCACAGTCTAAGTGACCGATTCCACGTAAATATCCCTTCTCAAAAGCTGTGAGAACAGCATGGGGAGCCCATTTTACTCCACTGAAATTACTTACGGCAAGGACGGTATCAACAGACTTGACAAACAACGCGAACATCCAATATAGGTCCAAAGCAATGTTCATTTTTATGAGACTTCTTGGACGTTATTCGACAATAAAGTTTTCCAAACTAGGCAGCATCATTGTTTTTGAGAGAGAAACAGCTTCTCTCTGTGCATTGTCATGAAAGGCCCAATTCACATTTTACTTAAACTTCTGTAACAAAGAAAAATCAAAATCTCAAATTTGAAGTTCGTTTCATAGCACAGCTACAGCTAATAAATAACTGGAACACATACGAAATGCTGTGTGCTAGGAATGGCACTTACTTGCTTGACATTTTGACATGCTTGAAATCTTTCTTGCATTTTGAATCTAGCAAAATTTATGGGCTTTCTTCTGATCATCATCATAGAGAGTCGGACTAACTTTCAAAGAAGTGCCAACCAGAAAATGGGAGTCGAAAAGATAGAGCAAAATTTGCCAGATGAAAGCTCGATTAGCAGAAGAGTCAACTACTGGGTAAAATTCAGAAATTCTGAGTAAAAGTTTCGAGGCTAACTGTTTTGAGACAATCAATTCTTCCCAAATCTGCCTTATGGGCCTCACCATTGCCACCTGGCAAAACTGAGCACACTGAACCAGGGCACAGGGGCAGACCAGGTAGATGGGCACACTGTTAACATTCAGCAATTATTGCAAGTACCATTCTAATGACCAGGTTGCCTGTGACGTCACATGCTGTCTGTGGTATACTCATTGAAGCGCAGAAGTAGGCTGAAGATGGTTTAAATACTTTTTAGATTAAGGTAAATTGATCTGCCTCCTTTTTTGCCAGGTGGTAAAAACTCTGCTCCCTTTCCTTCGCCGCTATTGGTCCTCTTGTGCTGCTGTACGCTTTGTGGAGCACATGTGACCAGTGGACAATACAATGGACCCCGTTTCTAACGTTTCTGAGTCCCCTTGGAAAAAGGAAAACTGATACTCAAGGTGGTTTCTATTGCATGACAGCTGTTTGAGTTGGAAGTAGGAGAAACTGTTCCTTATGACAAGGATGGCACTAGGGCTGAGTTCTGCTGTACACAGAAATGGCAAGAAAAATGGGATATGTCTGCTCAACTTCAAAGTCGAGGGCAGGCAAAACAGAGAGCAGAAACAAATCTTTCTAAAGAATGTCGAAAAGAGTCGACTTCAGCGAGGACAGAGCTGAAACTGAAGCGCTGAAATGGAGAAGGATGAAGCAGTTCTTCAAGTTTACCAATAACTATCTCATCTACAACTCTCCAGTCGCAGGCACCCATTCATTTGCAAAACTTTTCTCCGGTATAACCCAACCACTTGTTCAGCTTCTGCGGAAAGACTGTTTTCATTTGCCTCTCTCATCCCTATAGGTAGAAAGGGGGGAAATTCTGTGATGCTAAAATATCGGCTGTGTTGCTGAAAGAAAACACATAAGCTTTAGCAGAGGCTGAGGTTTCACTTTCTGACTCATGAGGGTACCGGGTATCTGTCAAGTTATCATGTGCAACGGCAACCAAATCTGATTAGAGCACGATCACTTTTCGTCAAATCCAGTGCGTCCTCGATTTAACAATTTTAGATGTAACGATAATTCTCAGGGAAGCCGAAATTTTGCTTGATAACAGTTCTTACTCAGACGATTTGCGATTTGCTCAGTGTGGTCCCTGCAGCTGAGCTGGCCCAATGAGCCGACAAACAGCTCTCCGGGCTGGCTGCACCACAAAAAACAACGCAGGGCAAGCCTAAAAAAAAGCCTCGACTGAGGTCTTGAGGACGAAGTTGGGGCGAAGCAAAAACACCGTGAAAGTCCTAAAATGGAGGTAGACAGGAACAAGCAGGGCGAGAAAAAGAGGCAGACTTTCACCATCAAGAACAAGGTCGTCTTGGTCAAAGAGTTCTTGTAACCCTGGCTCTTCACAGATCGAAACAATCAAGATATCACCAGTCCACTTTGGCTTGGATCCTGAAAGACAAGGACAACCTGCTGCTCGCCCCAACTGGCGCCAGCTGGAACAATTGTAAGAACTTTTCGAAGGGCAAAGAGCCAGAACTCGAAGATAAGCTGTACGAGTGGTTGTGTGTGAGTTCAGATGACTGAGCCTCTTTGACGACCTTCTGGATTTAACGACTTTCTCAGTTTAAAGATACTTGTTTAGGTTGACCGACCTAGAGAATTCTAGAGAATCCACTGCATACCTTACCATTTTCAACTACCCGCTAAAATGATTTTTGAAGAGCTCCTTTAGAGCTTTAAGACACAAAACTAACGAAGACAGACAGATGTCCGTCAAGAGCAAAAAGTGCCGCCGCAGCAACTGTTACGCCAACGTCGCTAACCTCAGACGGCCGCGAGGCACCTCTGCCCGTTCAGATTCCACACATTCCCCCCTGATGGTGAGGACCTTGTCCGAGGGCCAGCGGTCCCAGATCCCGGGCATGGTGAAGGCGAACCGTCAATGTTTGCTCTAGTCTTTACACTGATGAATTGAATGAAATTTTGGCCGATTTCAGCAAAGTCCTCAATTGGGCTCTGATGTTGACTCGCCCGGAACTTAATTTTGCAGAGTGATTGGAAATAATTGCCGCTGCATGCAGCACTAAGTAATTAGCAATCGTGACATGCCGGTATTAGTCTGGAATGTAATTACACGTGTGATGTTTGGTCCCTACAACTGTAAATAAATAACTAGTTTGAAAGTAAACTGACCCAAGTGTAACCTGAGGAAGAAGCAACGCCTAAGTCTACGTTCGTTTTACCGTGCATCTACTGAATGGAATTTGGCAATTGCTCAATAAAATGGATTCCCAAAGACGTTGGAGTAGAGGCTCCAGACCCCAGCCCTACTTTAAATCAACTTTAAATAGAGAAGGGAGACAAGGACGTGTAATGTTATGCAGCATGCGTCATATTTAACATTTTAAGCGATATATTTTGCCTCTGTCACCATGTTAACCCGGAGATAAAGTTTTCTAGAAACACAGGTCTAATCAATAGAAGCAAATGATGAAAGTTTCGGTAATGTCGCTGGAAGCGAGTGAGCGCCAGGCTCCGTAAAAGGCATCCTCGGGGTGCCAGGTGAACAACTCTACTCAGTTGTGCATGCTTCTTGGTGTCTTTGGCTGGCTTATTGAATGTCTGAACGTCGTGGTGCTTCTTCCAGGTCCTTCAGTTGTAACGTCCTACCATTTTAAAGGCTAGACTGCTTTTTCAGATGGCCCAGTGAGGAACCTCTTCTCTCTGCATTGTTCATTTGCATTCTAAGCCCACCTAATTTTGGGCGACGAAAAAGAAAAATGAAAGAGCAGTCAGTGAAGATGGATTGCATTTAAAAAATGGAATTTTTAAATTTTAATAACTTAGACGGAAATTCAGTGGCAAAAACTGAAGACACCAAGAAAGTCACAAACATCAGTGGGTTTTTTTATCATCTCATGTGTTTAGTCGAGCCAAACTTTATGGAGCAGACACTGGTCGAGGAACATGAGTGGTTGGACAGACTTAGCGCAACTTATTTCCGCGGGATAAAATGGGTTGCATACGCTTCAGTGGCAGATTTGGGTGCGGCCTCGGCAACCGAAATTGGTCGTCTAATCATTGCTTGTCGAGATCCAGGATCGTGAGCGACAATAAGCTCACGGCAAGCTCAATAAGGTCCAGGTTCGATTCCACCACTTCTTTGTCCTCCCACGACTTATCAGCATTTCCACCAGACTTAAAAGTTCATTACCAAACATGTTTTTTTGGACAGGTAGCGTGCCCGAGGTTGCCCTCTTTGGGGTGGGGACTTGCTACCCTCCGGAAAGTTTCAGCCAATTTTATTCTGAAGAACCTCCGGCATCGACATGGGCAGTCACAAAGTTGCCTACCTCATGGTGAATCTTGTGTCTCAGGGTCTCGATGACCAATTCCACATACAAATTCAACTCCTTAATACTTGAGTTCTGCCAATGAATGCAGTGAAATGACTTACACGCCCATGACTGTGTAGACCATCTTTTGCCGAGAAGAGCCTAGAAGAAAGACATGATTTGTCGTCCTTATCAGGATCTTGGACCCTAGGTCGATCTTAATAAGGCTGTCAAAGTTGTTGAATAAAGAAATTAAGCTCAGTAACACTTGTCGTTTCACATTATGCACCCCAAGGCTACTCTCAATGGCTTTGAGAGAGATTCACACGCAATGTTGGCGCTTCTGCGGAGCCAACACTCATTCACGCTCATTGAATGAAGTTAAAAATTAGCGGGATCTTCGTACGTCACACAGTATTTCCCCTGGGCTTAAAACCGCTCCTTAACTTGATCTTTATCGATGTACACTCTCTCAGACAAAGAGGATGGGTTATAACTCGGAGACAATGGCAACCTCGTACTCTGGTATAATTCGAAGAAAACCACACGAGGAACACTGGCACAAACAGATTTGACAGTTGAGCTGTCATCAGGGCACCAACAGATGTTTAAGGGAATGTTATGGGTGCAGAAGCACACTGGCACTTTTAGCCTACGTTGTTACCTTCATCAGTATTTCGATTTCTGTCTGAGACGATCCGAGATTATTGCGACTTCCTCTACGCTTAGCTACTTCAAGACTGGTGGAATAATCGCGTTTATCCCCTTAATGTGCCTCACCAGCTGGCCAAGGCGGGCCTCCTCAATGCGTTCCCCTACATCTAGGGCATAATTGTGTGCCGTATATGGTGGATAGAATAGAATTGTTTCTGTCCACGTAGCCCTTTATGGCGGCAATTAATGGCTGAGGATCTGCAGTGGCAGATGGCAGTGACTGTTATATATGATGAGCACACACGTCAATCCGGAGGCCTCCCAGTCCATGGACTGGATGCAGCAATGGTCTATGAAAGTGTGCACTGAGTACGGCAAAGCCTCGGTGGGACGATAACGTCCGTCAGCGGCTACGGCGTTTTACAGTGAAGATTGGACTCTTCTCTAGAACTCTCGGTCCTCTCCGAGTACAAGGTTCGTAAGCAGTAGTATTGCGGTTAAATCGAGACTTCTCTGTGCAGTGTCTCACTCATCCATGCAAGGCCTCGAATTTCGTACATACCTGGACTCCAAGCTTCCCTGGTGTGATGCCGGATTTGTAGCCATCGAATATGATCTGCCACGGATTTGGTTCCTTGGTCCAGAAGGACATGTTACTAATGTCAAACTTGTGATTGTTTTCGCTGGGCAACATGCCTGGGAAGATCTGGCAGCAGACGCTCTCGTCTGTTGTCTGTTGGTAGTGCATAGTCCTAGTCTTACTCGTCACCGGCACCTCAGCTCCCTTCCACAGGTACATCAAGAACATGTTGTGGCACTTGGGGTGGCCCTCCATTTTGAGTCTGGCAGAGCCGTTACTGATGCGTTCGATGTGTTCGAACATTTTCAGCTCTTCATCCGTGAAGTTTTTTTGCGTACCTACGTTGATCATGCGGTCGAAGACGTCGATAAGGCTGTCGTTGTTATGCAAGTTGTACTTTTCTAGAACAGAGCGCTGGAGGAAGTTCATGTTGCATACAGTGATGGCCGGGAAATAGACGCCTCTGAAGCTCGCAGAGAGAGACTCCATGTTGGTGGCTACGGTGTGAGAGAGAAAGTCCTGAACTGCTCGGAAGACGAGGAATGACGCGGTCGTGAGCGATAAGAGGAGCAGCAGCAGCCAGGTGGCGCGTTCGCAATTGGTCGCGGTCTCGAACGAGACGTACTTCCACCCGTGCAGAGACGTCGCCTCGCAAAAGGACCTGAACGAGTGTCGGACGAGTATGAAGGTGGATCTCTCCGTCTTGGCGGCGTCACTGTCGCCGCCGCCGCATATTCTCGCTTGCACCCCGACCACCGACATGTCCGAGATCTCCTCAGTCGCCGAGGGCAGAAACGACTGCTTCAATGACTGTGACGTCTCTTCCGGAGGACTCTCCACATCAGCAGTGGGGCTGCTTTTGGAGGTCCCCGCCGAGGTCCACGCTGGATCCCTTGTTCTTCCATTTGCTGTCTCCCGACGGAGGCATTTCGGGACAGTCTCGGTCATGAATGACGTGCCCATCGACTTGTTGAAATATTTCTCACTCATCGCGCCACGACCAGGTTTCTCTGCCAAAGAACCATTGCTCACTGTAAAGCCAGGCACACTCCTCTCCAGGCCTCGTCTCTCACTCGCTCGCTCTTTCTCGCTCTCCTCGTCTCTCTCAATCCTTTCTTTGGAGTCCTTGTTACGTACGAAGTAGGACGCTTAAGGGAAACTTGAGAAGGTGCAAGAGGCCTCACGACCACCGCACTCGACGTGCAAGTCATCGTGGCAACCCAAAGCAAAAGGATCGTCGGTGTTGGGTAATTCTAAAGGTCGAAGTCACAGCTGTCGCATAGTAACGTTACATCATTGCGGACCATCCCAATTGCTCCGTTACATTAAACCACGAATAGGTTTTCAAGGTGTGGTAGATTCCAGACTTTCGCCAGGTCGAGCAGGCTCGAGGTTTTGCTGATTTTGGTGACGCCAGTGCGATTTCGCAAAGCTACCAAAAACTTGTTTTGACTTGGGAGAAACGCTTGATCGGGCTTGATGGAGAAATGCAATTTTCCCAAAGACAATTTATCGCAATGCACTGTGCAAACATCGAACTCCAACTTATCACGGGTTTTAATGGAGTGCAATTTAAATGTATGATTTCAGACTTCAGATTCAGATGGATTGTGCCGAAGAGCTTGACTTATGAGGTGCCTTCGCACTCGCACTTTTGCACTCCCCCAACCCCATTCTTCTACACGTATATAGGAAATATTTTGGAAGTGAATGAAATCCATCTTGCTTACTTAAAATATCCACATTTACACTGACTGAGTTGTTTTAGCTCAAAAGTGTTTTAGTTTAAATGTACCGTGAATGAGGCTGACTCATAAGGTAGAAAATGAGACGAACTCAGAGAAGGTCAGATCGAGAGTGATTATGGTCTTTTGTATACTGTAATATGAGCTGAGGAGAGATGAAGAGAGCTGTGCACATAGAAGGAATGTAGGACAGAATTGCAAGCTAGCATTTAGATATTGTATGTGCTGTGGATGCATGAGATACTGCAAGTGCTGTAAATACATATACATACGATACATTACAAAATGCTTTATACTAGGAAACTCGCTCAATCGAATGCATAGCGCAGCCTCAGCTTTGGCTCGCTTGACTTCTGACCTCAACTTATGAAAAGCTCCTCTGGAGAGCAACGCGTAGTCCTAATCAAGGGTCCAACTGGCAAGTGACAGCGCGCCAGCAGGAAAAAGTAACCAATGAGCGAGGAAATGAGCTACTGAGTGTCTGGTGAGGTCGGCTACACTCAATGCAGTGTACGAACTCTACGAAGTCGATCGAGGCCAATACGACTGAGGGCGGCTGGAGTGACTTCCAGTGACTCCTCAGCAATCCTTGGCTCTGTACACTGTGCTGCAGGCGTTGCCCAAATTGTTGGCTATTGTTGTTTGTGAGTGAGTCTCTCGCCCCCAGCCCAGTAAGAGTTTTTGCACCAACTTCTGCCATTCGCAATATCTTAGAGATGACTGAGCTGATTCGGGGAGCAATTGAAAGTTGACCTTTTTATGGGCGTATCTATGTAGAAAAGTCAAAGAAAGGCACGTGACATACAACAAGTGTAGTCGGTCTTACGAGGCACCCGGTAGTGGTATCAAGTAGTGGAAGCTTCAGGGCTTCCTTATAATATACTGTTCGGAGGAGAAGTCCTGTATCTTATTTGCTACTGGATGGATTCTGACATCATTTGACTCAATCGACAGGCAATTGGTTGAACAACCACTCGGCTATCCAGATTGCCATCTCGAACGGTTATTATTTTCTGTGGTTACGAATTAGTCTGGGATGGTCGTTTTCACAAACAAAGAAATATTATATTCAATGGTTTTATTCCCATAGAGTCTCAGTTGTCCTGTATTTTCGGACTGATAGACATGCTATTGATAGATGAGCTACAGCAGCAACACGAAATAAATGGCTTCTGTAATTGCAAGCTTCAGCAACGTCACACCGAACTTACTTAATACTTGGGGATCGTCGGATGTTCGATTTTACAAGAGTCTCCAAGGAACCTCTCGGGGTTAATTCTGTGCCCCTAAAATTCAGATGAAAATCAATCGGATTAAAAGATGCGGCGTCTCTAAAAAAGTGGGTTAAAATTGGAAGAAAAATCTATCTCGCAACAGAGCGGAAAACAGGATCTTCTCAACCATAATCAGAAGTGTTTCCAGAACATTTTTGGCCCATTTCGTCGAATACTTATTGACTAGGAAGGATGTTGCTTCAGCTTGTTTCATGTTGGAAATCATTATAGAAGTAATGCAATAGCAGTTTTATTACGTTTCTTCATACAGAAGGGCCCTAAATTATTTGAACCCTCCCCCCCCCTCATTTTACGTGCTTTCTATTCACCGTTGGCCATTTCTTCGACGAGAATGGCCCTAAAAAGTGAGAAACTCGGGTAAGAAATGGTGTTGGAATCTCAAAATTGGAAAAATGGTTAAAACTGAGATGACCAAAACTCATACCTTAGTACCTATCATACCTTACCAATTCATACCTTAGTACCTATCATACCTTACCAATTCATACCTTAGTACCTATCATACCTTACCAATTCATACCTTAGTACCTATCATACCTTAGTACCTATCATACCTTACCAATTCATACCTTAGTACCTATCATACCTTACCAATTCATACCTTAAAACTGAGATGACCAATTATTCATACCTTAGTACCTATCGGTAGCAAAGCCAATGTTTAAGTTTTTAGCATCTTCTGGCAAATCATACAGTGTAAATCACAGATTTATACGAAGCAGGAAAAGGAAGTGCGCTATGGTCAAAAATGGAGTCAGAGCGAAGTAGTCTCACCAAAGCATTTATCAGTGCAGCTCATAAGAAGCTCTGTCAGCTTCTGCCACTTCCCTACAGTCAAGCGTGGGGTGGGGGTGGGGGTGAAAACACGATGCTCAGGGGAACTGGCAGACTCATTCGATCGGAGAAGCTTACAAAAACTTAAAAATAATGGGGGCTTTGCTACTGATACAAAATATTGGTCATTGCAGCTTTAACGTCATTCCCATTAATAATGGGCATTCTTATTGGCATTGTGTCTTATCTCTTCCTACCTCTGCTCGTGACCTCTTGTTCTCGATGTCGTCAAAGAGCTGTGCAGCTGCGCATGAATGATTTCGGACTTAACTGCGTATGAAGGCAGGAATCGGGGTTATACCAAGCAGTGGGCACCCCCATGCACCTCCACATTTTTAGACCTGAGCAAGTACCACTCTGCCAGGTATATTTCGGAATTTAAACATAGCTCTCAGGAGATAATGTGGCTAAAATCGGCAAAGTCTTGTGTCAGAAGAAAAAATCGGGGTAAACACCGTGAGTACGAACCCTACAACGTTCGTACTGTAGCATACTTTTAGGACGTGCTCGAGCAGCACTTTTATTTTTTTTTCGAGGGATGGCGCCCCATGGAGTATCCGTGGTGGTGCCAGTGGCTAGCTTGGTATCACTAGGCTCAACTGCTAAGTCAGGGAGGAAATGACAGCAATTCTTTGCATGGACGGCCTCTCTGGTTAAAAAAAAGGCCCTTCAGCAGCTCAGCGGTGATGAATAGCATGCAATGACATATGGCCGAAAATAGCGGAAGTTTCTGCAAACGCTTTTAATGCTCGGTGGTTCACTATCCGATAGCAAGGCCATGAAAAAATAAGCTCAGCGCCAGCTGGACCTCAAAATATGAGATACTGCACTGCGACAAGGGTGTGCAGGTCTTGAAAAAGATCTTGTGAAACTACTGTCCGTTACACCTGACCCACACATGTCGTCGACATAAACCCAGAGCAGAGAAAACTCTATTGATTTTTTAAAACAGGTGTCGTACAGAGCAATATATTGCCTGCGAGATGCCAAATGAAAGCTTCGCCCAACTCTCTTGTTCTCAGAGCGAAGCAATGATGCATCCTTTAACCATAGGCATTATGGCACGAACACACATCCTGGCAGTGTTGCAACAAGAACAAATAATATCCCTGCAGTTATCATCGTCGTGGCCGCTACTGGTGATGATGCGAATCCAGGTTATTGAGACTCCTGAGTCCAATATCAGAGCATATTGCTCTATACAAAAAGGTGCTCGCATAAGCCCCTGGGCCAAAGCAGTGAAAAGTACCACCATGTGATGGAAAATGACCATTTTGGAGTGCACAAAATGCAATTTCGAGACAGTTTCTATGCTTTTCTCCTATTCCCACAGGGCTTTTTTCCCGCTGCTGGATTTTTCTTTCATAAAATGTCATAGGGAAGATGGGCCTATTTCGTCGATTTTCGTAGGCATATTTGCGTAATTTTGCAAAAAAAGGGGGTTGCGCAGGGCTCGAATCCTTTGAAAGAGGCTCCCCTTCCAAAAGGCTCGTGGCTCGCAAGCCCAGGCTCGAGGCTCGTATCATCACCAGTCGTCACTCCTGACAACTTGCTGTACTTTCCTTGTTTATTATGAGCTTTCCACTGTACTTACATGAATAATGCAGTCCGCAATCCGTCTGTGCGCGTCGTGCCGCATGTCACTCACATCCCACATGTATCTCACGAGGAAGGAGTTGGCGACCATGTCTCCGTCGACGTAACACGGCTTATACGCGTCTTGTGCCCTTGAGGCAAAAGGAACTACAGCAAGAGCAGGTTCTTGAACCTTTTCTTGGAGCTCACAAGGAGGCGACGACCGGTTATAATCCGACTGGCGATAAAATTGACCTTGTGCAGCAGGTGGAGCCTCTGGATGAGAGAAAGCCTTGTGTCACTCAGGGATTCACACGAGAAGAATATTGTCACACGTGAATGCGCCTTAAAAGTTAGGCCGCATAATTTTTTTCAAGTCTTTAGTACAGGTCAATGAGCCGTCGTTGGAAATCAGCATGCATGCTACGAACCGCGTCTCTTGCTCGGTGACACAAGATCACTCACCGCTCTTTTTAGTAGCGCACAATGGGTTTGCAGCAACGTCAGAGTAATGGGCCGCAGCAACATTTTTTTTTTAATGCTTCCTGACACCAAAATCGCTGGTTCCTGCACAACTTCTCTAAGAAAAGTTTTAGTGCTTCCAACACAATTTTGCTAGTAGGTGCACATGCTGGGTCTGCGTGATCTATCTGTTCCGTTTAGATCAGTGTCACATACAGTACCCTTCATGGAACAACCTGTCTCGTTCCTCACTGCTACACCAAGGCCTACTTGGGCCTCCACCTTGTCTCTTTTTTGCCAACAGAGATTGCGCTTGCATTTCCAGGCACATGGGCAAGATTTTGGACAATACTCGAAGCAATTTCAATGTTGAGCTTCCACGTTCTAGTGAATGGGGACAGGATCAGATGCTCCTTCCAAGTCGTCTGGATTCATGATTACTTTCCGAGCTTGCATTCTTCGCAATGCGAAATCATCCAAGCAAGTCAATTGTTCGGTATAACTGATCACTGCACTTTGAAATGTTGATTAATCTTGGGATTGATTGTACGGCCAAATGAAATGCAAATTTGCTCAATTTGTCCACAGGATCAATTGCGTGTTCCTCCTCCAACAGTACGTAATATTCTCAAATATTGTCATCACAGTTGCAAGCAACGAGAATGGTTTCCTGCCGTTCTCCCTTTCTTCATCTCGTTCCAATGATCATGCCTTCAGTGTCTTTTCCGTGGTCGACGCTAAATGAAACAGTTTGAACTGAGCCTGAAACAGATTTGGTTTCACTAACTCATTAACCATTTTACTTCTAATAATTATGATGCAACCAGGGGTTTTTTTTGTTAAATGTTCGTGTAAGTGCTCACTTTTTTTTGTCACAACCTTGCAAAGGCGGGCAGAACAAGGCGGGAAAGTGGATGCACCTCGCAGTGTAGAGAAGAGGTGGTTGAGGTGGCAGCGTTATTTTGCCCTGGGACTGCAACAGATTCCTTCATAAACGGAATAAGTGGAATCTTTGTTCAGGATGACTCCTCAGCAACCTCCCTGCGCGCTCACGTGGCCATCGCGTAGAAGGCCTTGGCTCTCGTGTATAGGCACACGGAAGCTGGACTCTTCGGAACAGTAGTTCCTCGTGACTACCCCAACGACAGATTACGCATCCTTGGTTAACGTTAAGCTGACACAAAGACAGAAATAGAGGAGTGAATGCCACATTGCCGGAAGTGGAAACTGTAACTTGTGTACTTTGTCTTCTGGTGAACTCACGCAGACATGAACCTCCATACTTGTGGCAGTTTAGATGTCATTGGGCTCCTTAGTCTCTTTTCAGTGAGATGCACATTGGCTCCGCCGCCGCTCGAGAGCTGAAGATGGCGGGTAACTGAATTTGCCACACTCAAGAAGTGACAAAGGAGCTTATTGGGTTATGATTTTCAATCACAATTCTGACGCGGTAGAAAAGAGAGTTTTCTCCTGGTAAAAGCCTTTGGAAAACGTTGCGCAACTCTTTTCCTTCACCCTAAAGTTTTTCCTTTGCTTCCTGTCCGTGCTCTTGAGTGAGGCACTTAAGCTTCGGTGGCATACATGCATTAATCGGCCTAAGTCACGTAAAGTGATAGACCAAGTTCAAGGCAACAGGGACAACTACTCGGAGTCCACGTCCACACGCACTGGTGGAGCGTATGTGCTGAGCTGTCGTTCTCATCGAGAGCGTTGGTGGAGAGAACCAGAGGGGGATTTTTTGCCTCATCCTATCTTTCGGCGAAGCAGAATCCTGCAAGTATTCCTTGAACGAGCGCCACGTCATCAAGATCCCTACGAGAGAGAGGTGGTAGACCAAAACCTATATTATTGAAAATGCACTGTTGGCCTACCAGTCGGTCGTTGTACTTCTTCAAAGTGACCACCGTCTGCTGCGACGCGGGCCTGGGGGCACTGAATCATTGAACAAAGAGTTTCGTAGGTCCTGTTCCAACCGGTACAACATGTATGTATGTGCAACCACTGCCGGACAGAGTAAGTCCTTTATTTACCCAAGTTCTACAAACAGGATCTCACTAGCAAACACATGCTTCAAGTAAACATCAACTTACTCATCTTATGCGCATTCAGGTGAAACTCCCCCACTTTGTCATCATCCGCAAGAAAAGATTATTGAGAAACACAATTTAAAAAGAGTGTTTTGAATATTCTTGACAACTATTTAATTATTATAAATATAAAACGAGTGCGTTCAGCACTCGTTTCCTGCTGCTGAGAGCGCTGCACGAACATTATGACGTACGAAAAATGTGCTACAATCACATGTGCGTTTTTGTACGGGAGGTGATAGTTATCAATGGGACTGTGGGACAGTGCTCAGACTACTCTTTGCTGAGCTCAGAGCCCTGAGCTGAGGGTCTAACGAAAAACCCACCAGTCCTGAAGAACTCTGAGACCAGCTGCACTCTTGTTATGAGACAAGCTGTACTCTTGTTATTCTTGCATAGATAAGATTACCGAGGGAAAAGTGTCTTTTTGTGACTTTCGTAATAAGCTTAGATTAGACGGAGAGCCGCGATTCAAGCCCAACAGCAGAGAAATTTAGTTTCCTGTGCCTACAAGACAGGAGGACATTACTTGTGTAATCCACTCTTATCTCCATGTCGCACCTTTCATTCCCCAGGGAGGAGAGCAGCATGTGCGTGCATGAGTTTTTAAAAGTCGCAACAGCTGCATATTGTACGTTCAGTGTCTCAGCTATGTTTTACGCAATGCAGATGGACGGACCCTTTCTGGTCTTACGGGAATGCACAAACCATATTGTATGGCTGAATTAAGACAGTGAGCATAAACACTGCTGGAAGAGATGGCAAATCTTTGCCCTGAGGGCAAGAAGCTGGAGAACGTTGTTGGAAGAGCTCTGCTTCACCACTGACCAGGCACACACTCAAGTTCGAAGCGCCACAGATGGTGTTTGCAAAGAGCACATGAACAATATGGTACCTAGAGTGCCATTCTGGAGGGAAGTCGCTCGTGACGAGAGAAATTATTCAAGCAGCCTTATTCCAAGACAACCAAGCATCAGCATAGTACTGTACTTACGTAGGATCAAGTTAGACGAAGACAGGAAAGGTGCTAAGAAAAAGCTTTCTACGATCGATAACACGGAGATTGGTACTTTTATTTTATTTTTATTCGCCAGACTTTGGCGTCCGAAGTTCATTTGGGCGCTCTCCTCACTTGACGAAATCCAACAAATTCACCGCTCTCTGCCCGGTGTAGGCAGCGGTCATGAACTCGTCGAAACTGCTGAATCGAGGTTCCCAATGCAACACTTTCCTTGCCAAAGAACTGTCATACATCTTGCCATCTGTCTTCGGGGCGCCCACAAACTCTGGCAAAGAGAGATGTTCGAACTTTGGGTTCTTGCGGGCAGCGGCGCAAATATCTCTCCGGGTGAGGGGCTTTCCGTCCGAAAGCAACAACAGTGAAGACGATGGCCTTTGTCCTTTTGCCTCTTTTAGTAGAGTGATGGTGGCGTCGGCTGCATCGTCGTAATGAATGAGGTTAATGAGACCTAACGGTGACGATGTGAACGGAGCCTTCCCTGAGGTAAGCCAGTAGTTGTGGGCTCCCCTCGTCAAAGTGTAGAGGCCGCCCAGCCTCAGCACAAAGCCATCTCTCCGAGCGAGGACGGCCTGCTCCGCCCTCAGGATCCGCGAAACGTATGCGCTGTTGTCCTTGACGGCCGACCCTTCGTCCACGACGCCGCCTTCATCTTCCGCGTAGACACCACCGCTTGATATGAGGACGAAGCTCTTCACATCTGATGACTCGTCCCAGTTGTGACTTAGAGACGCTTCCACGAGGTCGTCGTAATCATCTGTGAAGATATCCAGTTTAGTGGACGTACTACACCTTGGGTTTCCGCGGTACAACTGCATATACACACCTGTGGGAGGAGTGCAAAAGAGCACGTACGGCGCCTTCGTCTCATTGTCCTCCGGGGAGAGCACGTCATAGCCCAGCTGCTTCCAGTGCTTGGTGCGCTCGGGCTTCTCTGACCGAGTCTTGAGAAAAATCGAGGCTTTAGGGAAGAACAGCCTCCACTCTGTGGCCACCCGGCAGCCCAATTCGCCGGCACCGACCACAACCAAGTTGAAAGACATGATACACTCGATAGCGTCACCCAGTACACATCACTGCCACTGCGTGAGGAGGCCAAACGTCATACAGCTCACACAGTACATAACTCCAAGGTGCGTCCACCTTGTTTATGCTACTGCATTTCAGCGGGCTTCATTGGCACTAGGGGTGGGTGCGACCTGGCTCGTCCCGTCCGATCACTAGACGACATTAGCCGGACACAAGCTGGCCCGGCTCGTCCCGCTATTGCTCATGGCCCGAGACTGGGCTCGGGTGCAGGCGCACCGTAACTGTCACGTCAGGTGGTGACATCACTAGTGGGACTGCGACCTCAAGTGGAGGTGGTCTGTTGCAGAGGCTCAACATTACATGACTTCGGGGTCACAAAACCCCCATAGTTGAGTATGCACAGCTGATGTGACTAAAAGAACAATTTTACTGCGACTATGTTGAGCCCACGCCTGGCTGAAGACAGAATCTCGAGCAAATGAGATTTGCCTCACCTCAAATGGTGTCACCAGCTTGTCCCACTCCTACTGGGAAGAGGAGACCAATGTGACGATCAGAGCCAGGCACAAAGCACAAAGCACCATCTAGGGACGACTTTCAGCATTTGACCCCCAAATCCGGGCTGACTCAAGGGCCTTCTGGGTCGTCCCGTCTCATGGCCAGCGGTACAGTGTGGGACCACTTGAAACCGGTCTCGATGTCTGCTTCTGCATCGAACACGTGTTCAATGGGTGTTGCTTGTGCGAATTTCGTACGGACGTTCATACAACAGCTAAGCCTAATGTGAAGCTGTTACCAATTGCTGAAAGGGATCAAAGGGCCGCAGAAGATATCCCGAAAGTCGGTCCGTCGGTCCGGACAATAGCATTCAAACTATATCAACCATTTCAATGGGACCAAACTACTGACTTTATTCTGTCAGCAAACACAAACGATAGGGTGATTTTACTCTTTCCTGATTGGATTCAGTATCCAAGAATACTCGAGCTCAACCTGCAAAGTGAGTGGAGTGGGGAAGACTATATTTTCAATTGCCGGCATAATCTGCACTGCGCACAATACTGTAAAGCCCAGGGCAAACTGCAAGTTAAAGCAAGTATAAACTATGTTTTAGCCAAGGTGTTGGAGAACGAGTTCCTTGAGAGGAACGAGTCAGTACCTTGGTTTTGGCAATGCACACACGGCGACGTCTGAAGATGACTAAGAATTTTCCAGAGAATTTTGAACAAATTGAACAGTAGTTTATATCGTCTTTCATGAGCTTTTGAGTGCACACTGACATCACATTCAGTACACCGTATTTTAATGAATTTACACGGTGTTTTCTGACTCTGTACTGTGCACATAGTTATTGGATGGAAATTTCGGGTAATTTACTTTCTTTGTTTCGTGTTGGCACGCATCTTGCATAATCCATTCCCAATTTTTTCCAAACTATTTCTTCAAAATCCGCCTTTGTACCAAAAAAGAGCCCCAAAATAGACGTTTTTACCAGAAATTGGAGCAATCGAAACCATCGCAGAAAACGCTGCGAAGTGCGGCCATCAAATCAGGTTCTTCTCGCTGATCTCAAAGATCTATTAAATATATCTAATACATACCGTATTTTGGTGACTTTAAGGTGCACCAGAAATCCTCTAATGTCCTCAAAAATGGGCAGTGCACCCTTCAATCAGGAGCGCATGTTCATCAATTCTGGTAGACGTTACTGAAAATAGACCCATTCATTGATGTTACGCCTTTTAATCCGGTGCGCCTTAGGGTGAGCCTTAGGGTCCGAAAAAGACGGTGTACCTTATATATATTGGTGCATATGTTTAAAGCACAAGTTCCGTATTGACATGTGTGTCTCTCCAACGTACGGCGTACTCCACTCCAGCCTTGGCGCTGGACAGAGAGAAGAGTCGAGGACAACAGTTACGCAAAAATAGTCATAACTTTTCAGATATTTCAAATCCGTTTTTGCCCTGTGATCCACAACATGGACTCCAGAGGTTTCACACACCTAAAGGCATAATCAGACTTTAAAAATATTTTTCTGGTCATTTCTTGGTTTGTTTTTTCGGGTAGGTGGGTCTTCAAAAAAGTACGTTGTACTTTGAAATACGGCAATTCTCCCTCGTCACGACTGATGCCAGTACAGTCAAATATCAAAGTTATCGATTTTAAAGTTATGATGGTTTCGTTGCTGACCACGACTTATTCTTCCTAAAAGTCATGCTTCTAACTTATGACCTGTCTCAAAGTTGTGATATATTTGCTGCTGACCAAGCAATATCATGACTTCAAGGTTCGTGCAAGGTAGTGAAGCAATTCGCATCTGCTGCATCCACTGATGTATAACTCAACTTTGAAGTCTCGTGTCCGTCCTGTTAGCAAAGTAACATCGTTGACTGTCAGTGTACGTATCTGGAAATCAGGGCAGTGAAACGTAGCTTCTGGGAAGGACCATGTTAATCCTCTACTGATTAGATCTGTTGAGAGGACGCAGGAGAGTGCGGTTCTAGGCTAGTTTAGCAAGGTGACGCAGATGAAGACGTCCACCTTCAGTGGCCGGAGCACTTCTCAGCTGTCGCTAGAAGGTCCCGGTTTTGTAGCGCCGGGACAGCGGTGGCGTCAATAGTCCACCTTGTATTTGTCGTCAGCGGTCGGCCTGGGTACGAAGCGTGAAGGAGAAATAAGTCGTTCTTAGGCAGGATGGGACAGCTGCATTGGTCCTTCTCCTCGTCCTCCACGTCGTCGTCGTCGTCGTCGTCGTCGTCGTCATCGTCGGTTTCCACCAAGTCCTACGATGCAACAGAAGCAGGCGAGATCCTCACGGAAATGCGCGTTTGGCATCACGAAACCATGATTTTGCTATCAAATTTCGCAGAAAGTGCAGAGAACTTTCTAGCGATACTCTGGATGAACTGTGCAGTTCGCACAGTGGTTGTACGCTGTACAGGGGAGACTCGTACGGGTTTTCATAAGGATGATGCACAATGTAGAAAGCTTCCGGTACTCGAAGAAATAAGACAAATGTAACTGGTTTCCAAATGGTCTAAAAGTACGCTAAAATGGGACGATAATTCTTGGAGAGTAGCCAGAAATTGGTAGATGGATGCTTCATTCTGGCCAAATGTTCGCTTGAGGAGGTCATACTACTGTAATTTTAGTCCCAATTCAAGTAGAGGAACCTTTGGCAGTTTGTCCACCTGATGCAAGACTGTTAAAAGTAAAAAAGTATCTGTAGAAGGTCATTCCGGACTCCGTGTTCTACCTGGTCATACCATAAATGGCCCATTCTTCGGTGGTCAGTTCTGAAACTACTTTAAGGAGACGTAACACAATGATTTAACCGAGTACATGCATTTCATGAGAATCAATGATCACCAATGGCAGCGTTCAGAGCTGTGTTGGGAGACACATTGGGTGCCTTCCAAGCTAAAATCTCCGTGTCCACTAGTGACACTTCAGAATGCCGTCCCCATACACATGTTCTATATATTCTGCCATTGCTTTGGCAGCATTATTGTCTTTTTAGAATTCGTAAAGCGTGATGTGTCTTGTGTGAGCTTCTGAAACAGCCATCTCAAAAATGATTATTGAAGCGTATGACTTACAGTTTGAGGTCTGTAGCACCCATCAATGTTTTGGATAAAGTCTTCACAACTCTGCAGTGTTTACATTGCTACTGATGGACTGTGTAATCGCAAAGGAAGTCGCCTGACCAAGTACTGTCTAAAAAAAAACCCGACATTATTTATGGGATCGCGTAATACTTCAAATCGTATATTTAGCAGTACGAAAGAAATGCTATGAAATATAAATCAGTATTAATGTACTGGTACAAAGCTTTCCACCTAACATTGTACAATGTGCAGAATGCTGGTACTCGTGGCACACGTATCAAGAATAAGTTTTAAGTTGTTATTACAGCTTCACTTCTAAAAATGAGTAGCCTTCCAAATACTTAACATCGCACATTCCTGACTCAGTCGTTTTAAATGCAAATGTTATGCGTCAGAGCACATTTCCAGGTCATTTCAATAAGTCTGTGATCCTGTCCCAAGGATGAGTCACCAGCAACTCGTACTCATTTTTTCTCATTACTTTCCTTTTCTGACTGAGTGTGTGCAATCATGAGCTTGTCGAGCAACCCCACGGCTGCTCCCGACAAAGTTGTGGCAAGAAACTGATGTGCTATACCAATGACTCTATAGTAGGGTCCAGCCAGCGGATCCGAGACGGCCGCGCAGAGCATGTGGCCGACGTTGGCCAGAGTGATCACGGACACGCCCTGCATCACAACCCAGTGGTACAAGGCCCAGAATCCGTACGAGAGGTAGACGTAGCGCCACGACACTAACGAGCTTGGACTCTCTATTGGCGGTGGCGAGAAGACCGCTCTGTTCTCGCACAAAATCAGGTAAACAGGGATGCAGAGGATCAACGTATGCTGAGTCCAATAGATCTCTTGTTCGAAAGGTAGCTGCAAAACGTCCACGACGGGGAATAACAGGGCCAAGATTGTCCCATGCCAGTAGTGCAGCACACACTGTTCAAGGTAAGGAGTAAGTTAGTCAGTCGTACTTCGTAACTGTACCCTAGATGAGCGTACAAACAAGCTAATTTTCTTACTCGGTAAATATTGTTGTTGAAGGTGGACGGCGGCGTGGCGAGGAGGTAGATCCAGACGACGGTGACGATGTGACAGGGGAAGAGCAGGAAGATCAGGGTTCGACTCACCAGCTTGAAGCCCACCTCGATTCCGAACACAAAGGTAAGCAGGACCAGGCTCACCGCTCGGCCATAGCCACGATGGTCTGGATGGGTGCGGAACTGAGTGGTGGTACCGTCGTGTGTCTTGGTCTCGAGCCCCAGTTTGATGGAGACGACAGCACATAGGACTCCAAGAATAGTTTCCACTATCCTGCTCTGTGTGCTCACGTGAAACTTGCACTCGAGGCCGCCCAAACCGTCCTGGTCAAAGTCGACGCCGGAGAGAGAGAGTTCCGCGAAGCGCTCCAGATATGTTTGGTTCATCACTCTTGTCTATCCTAGATGTGGTGAGCACGTACAGTGACAGATGAAGCTTTGGCCGTCTCTATTATTGACCTTGACGTATCTCGCAAGTTTCGAGTCCGCACCTAAGCAACTCGTCTCTAGTGGCGAACAGTATAACATTCTATTCCTTGCGCACCAACGACGACTAGAATTTACCTGCTGTTGATTAAATCCTGTCTCCAGGGGGGGGGGGGGAGGGTTATATATACGTCGAGGTGCGTGGCAAGCTGTGCCCTAAGTCAATGGCGTCTGCTGGTGAGCGTTTCTCTCTCCTCTTTCCCTCCAAAACAGTGCCCAAATTGGAAGAAGAAGGAGGTTTCCCTGTATGTACCGCTGCATACGCTCATGTGCACGTTCATACATAAGCTTACGTACATAGCATAGCTGTTGAGAGGGGTGCCTACACCAACGACAGCGGCGGCGGCGGCGGCGGCGGCGGCGGCGGCAGCACCACCACCTAGTGCAGCAAGCGTAGCAGCAGCAGCAGGGGCAGATCCGCCAAGTTTTATTGACGCAGCTTTGCGGCTGCGCACTTGGACTCGTCGCTAAGTACAACATCGCTTCGTGCGTGTGTTCTGTGTTGTTTACGTATGCCAGGATCTGGCGACACAAGTGTATCATGGAAGAAAAATGAGGCGAATGGGGAAAGGAAAGAATGATTGTCGAAAGAACTGCTTTGCTGTGCAGAAGTGAACAACCTCTATCTCAGCAGGGGCAGATCGAAGGTACTTGGTAAAGTAACTTTTTTGTTAAGTCGCCGGCGCTGCCTTGTTTGACAACCAAATTTGTCCAAAAGTGAAGTAAAGAGCTTCAAATACTAATGTCTCCAGAGGTGTAAAGAGGGTCTACGTAGTATTAAGACAGCTACGCCTGGTCGTGTCAGGGACTCCATTTCAAATTAAAACTGCCAGCGTTGCCTTAAATATGCAATTTGGCCGAAGGTGGGGTAAATAAATAAGTTGAAATACCAAGGCCACAAGCTTTGCAACGGTGAAGAGACGTTTTGTGAAGTTGCGATATTGAGAAAGGTACATTGTTTGTTCTTTACATTTTAGTCAAGCGATTTGAAAAGTTTATCCACAAGCAGCGCAAGCGCGAAAAAAGTATTTTACCAAACTTTAACTTTTAAGTATAAAACACTAACCCTCGATTCCTGCTCATTCGCCGGGGAGACGCCCACTTCTGCACCTCAGGGTGCATGTGCTGCACTGAGATCCAGAGCAATGGCCTTCTGCCATAGTAAATACGTACGTCGTTCTTCTTAAGATGACTTCGACTAGAAGTATCAATGCCTCCGGGGTAGAAGACGATATAAGCGCGAAATTAATCCACATCCTCTACATTTTCCATGTTCAAGCTTTCCTCCATGACAGCCCTTGCTGACAAACTAGTCCCGGACAAAAGGGGTTAGCAACTTTCTTCATGTTGTTCTTGACGCAGTAAAATCGACTGAAGTGTGCAGAAAATACCCGACAAACGTCCACACGAGAAGCTTTTCCGCTATCAAATCACGAAACTTTTAAGCCGTGCACGTACCCTGGTACATAAGTGCACAAATGTACCTACCACAGTTGTAATCCGCACTACCTTGTGTGTGTGAGCGTGTAAACGACCTATTGGATGTTACAAATTGTGTACAGGGTGAATTAGAATTCGTGTCAGCTTCGTGAAAAGCGGATGATGAATTAGCATCCTGTTGAGAACTTCACTCCAGTCGATTGCAGTCTGATGAACACGTACTGCTACGAGTACTATAAGCGGCTGGAAGGCAGAAGCAGCATGGTCCGGGAGGACTTCGAGTACTGTGGCCAAGGAGCAGCTTCCCTCCCACGTGGGCAAGAGGATAAATGCATCAAAAAATGTTGTCCTGAGACAAAACAATCCTCCGTCGAGTCACAGAACCCTGTGTTTTTTCTTCCCGTGAAGACAGAGAGGAGGTATGCAGACTGACGCCGATTCTGACGCACCCTGTATGCCTAACTGTACAAGGACCAGGAATGCTCAGGCATCTCTATTGACTTCTTAGTGAGGATTGTGTGAGTGCGTCGTGCACCTGCAGCACGTGAGCTCTGGAAAGCAAAGATTTTCCTACAGCAGGGGCGTGAAAGTCATCGAACGTCTGTTGTGCTGTATATTCGTATAGACAGCCCACTCGTCTCCTTGTGTTGCCGGCCGGCATTGAGTTGCTTTCTTCCGAAATGAAGTTAGCCTCCAACGTGTTTCTTGCTTGCAACATTAATTACTGTCTGCCTTTGTACCAACAGTGGCAGCCCCAACAGAAACCTCCTGCCTTTGCTGTCCTTCATTACGCGTGATTAGAGATTCTCCTTTGCTTTCCCCCCCCCTTTCTTTTCCCTATTGTCCTTGACCCTGTGCGCATGGAATTTCTTCAATTTTTTTCTTCTACTTCAAGCTCTGTTCTATGCCCCCAAACCCGAAGTACGTGTGGACATGAGTGGCGAGAAGCGGCAGCAGCAACCCCGACAAGCCCTCCTTCTCTGTCTATGGCACGTATTCCAACTATGATAGCAGCTGTCACTGCGTCTTGCCTACGCACAACAATGACCTGACGAACGTGTGCATAGGGTATGAGGGCCTTGGAGGGGATTAAAACGTTATGTCTCTCCCGGAATGACGCCTGGGGTGTCGGGTGGTGGCGGTGCAAGGAAGAAGCATCGTGCCATTGATGCGGAGAAACTTTGGCTTGGAAACTTCTTAATTTGCTGCACTTTGGTCGGAGAAGACACGTGTGCACATGGGAGTGAGACCTCGGAGGCCGCTGATTCTGGGGCCGAATAACGAAGGAGATATGAGAACAAAGGCAAAGAGTCTCTTAGTAGCAGTGGCAACGAAATTACTTTTCGTCGGCGGGAAGGAAAATCGCCGTGAGAAGAATAGGTGAAAAGGCTAGTGTTGGTAGCTGTTCCCATAGCAGTTGTTTCCTTCCTTTGCGTGTACAGGACAGAGATTGTGTAGTGTTTGGTTCCCAAATACAGTGAAACCGCGATAAACGCAATTCCAGTGCAATTCTTCACTACCAGAAACTTGGAGGGGGAGGCAGAATGTTTTTTTTTTCTCCTCGAGAAAGTGGTCAATGATCGTAAGATTTCTTATTTACTTTCCTTGACTGAAGATTTCGGAGAGCTTGTGTGTAACTTGGCTGTCACTTGTGACCGGTAAAATTTTCTTCCCTAAGAAGTAACTTCACCTTCAGAAGAGTAGACATTCGATGCTGTCAACTTGTTTTTGTCGCAGAGAAAAACTGGACAACGTTGAAAGGTAGTAGAGGCCTTTGAACATTTTAATACGTGTCGGAACAACTGCAGGTGACATTTTGTGGTAAGGGCCTCCTAACCATGCAAGAAGTTCAGCTTCATCAAGAACGTCATGGCCGGCCGGTAGAGGCCCCATACGGAACTCGTATGAAGATTTGCTTGAAAGATAGTAATTTACGTACTATCAAAAGGACTGTTTGAGACTGACCTGGGACTTGAAAGCACGCTCATTGCGCAGCAAGTACAGGCAATTGATGGCACGTGATTGAGGTGAAAGTAGAGACTCCAAGCTGCACTCGTATGAACTTTCCAAAGAGGTTAAAAAGTATCGTTTAAAAGACATTTTGAAATGTCAGGGGAACTGCTTTATTTGGGGTGTTATCAACCTCTCATTTGAGAGTTACCTAGGTAAACGTGGAATGTGACTGCTCACAACCCTGAGCAGAGCAACAGTCAATCTCTCATTGTAGTCTCTGTGCTCACTTTTGAAGAACACTGATCTCCTTGCCTTGCAACCTCCCGCGTGTCAATGAAGCAGCAGCATTTTGAGCATGGAATGCTTTCTTCTGAATAAAAAGATAAATATATCTTTTTACCTGTTGTCGAAAGAACTAGAACTTTCACACAAAAATGCTCTAAATAGCCTGACAGGAAATCAAATTTCCTGTCCATCCATGTAAATATCGCGTCACATGATCCTCAAATAATAGAACTAGATCTTTTTCTATGTAGTCGAACTTAACTCTAACGCACCTCGTTTTGTATGTACACCTCAGGTTGAACTGACGGCAAAGTGCGGACTAATGCAGAAAAACTCGAGTTGGAAAAGTCGCCAATCTTCATTTGCTTTGCTTTTATGCATGATTTTTCGGCTCAATCACAAGCACAGTAACTCTGAGCTGAACTAAAAGTCAATTTTGTCATTTAGAGCAGCTTGCAGAGATCAGAGGCATGTAAGTTTCCACCAAAAAGTGAGGTTCTTGAAAGTGTTGCACGCGAGGGTGACAAATTTTTTCAATAAAAAGCAACTGTAATGTCCCGTGGAGTTGGAAAAATTCGAATTGTGCTTTCCTCGCAAGCTTTTCGAAATAGGACGGTAATTTTTCACAGCGAAAAAGTGTCCACATGTTTCTAAAGTCGAACGTGAAGAAATCGAATGTCGGCTGTACTAAATATATAAAATGTTGGAGTGGCTACAGACATAAAACACGCAAAAGATTTCGCTGGTCAATGTTCTGAATATAGAAGATCTGTCGGGTAAGTGTGATTTGAGGTTGACCTGCAATGGCTGCAATTGTGCTTCGTTGGAGATTATGGCTTGCATTTCACAGGATTTCATTTTACTCATGTATGTATTTGTACCTAAGTACATGCATGACTGAGGATAAGACTAATGACAGCAGCACCCATTGACGATCCGCGCTTACAGATTTTCATACTTGTTTATGCATAGAACGTATACAGGTACACAAGTATACGTTAATACACTGTGGCTTCTTGGATTTTACATATAGTCTACGCAGAATAGAATTCTCTAGAATGATGCGAGCAATATGGATTAGCCTATCACAGTGTCGAGGAAGTGGAGTGCCACAACTGGTACGACGGCCTCGATTCCACATGTCGCACAGGTTTTCCCTCTAATTGGTACTCGCTAGTGATGATACGAGCCTGGGCTCGGGACCCAGAGTCTTTTTGCTGAAGTGGCAGAGATGGCAGAGCGAATTCGAGCTCTTTTGTCAGGCTTCGAGCCCGTACAAGCCTTTTTGCAAAATTGGTGACCTTCAAAAACCTATAAAGTAGGCCTATCAGGCCTACGAAATTTCTGAAAGGAAAATCTGGCAAGGAAAAAAGTACAGCGAGAATAAACAGCGTAGTAGAGCAGAAACTGTCCAAAAATGCATTTTACGTTCTCTTCTGGGACAGTCGTAAATGGTCATTTTCCATGACGTACCGGTACTACACAAAGGACTTTGGGCAAAAGCCTCGATCGAGCCTTGTATGTTGGGCAGAAAAAGGCTCAAGGTTCACGAATCCAAAACAGTTGCGGCTCATATCATCGCTTGTGTTCACGTGCACCCCCATATCTTCTAAGTAAGTCAGTATCAATCGATTGCTTCGAGTTGGCACCTATGATTTGCACGATCTGTCCTGGTGAATCTTCAGCCTCTCCCTTGAAAACTCACGGTACAGTGCTCAAGGACACAGAAAATCAAAGCATCTGCGGCTTGGAGCAGATCTCGCGTGGACAAGACTTGTCCATGAGGCATTCTGATACATACTGTATACGTCGGAAAATGGAACGTCGTCCATATGTCCTGTCACGTGCAGTCACACACGCCCATACACACGTACACAAATGCACTCACGCAGGATGGGCTAAGGAGACTCGCAGATGTTCTTTTCCACCTTCAGGTCAGTTGCACAGCTCCTTGTACTACCCTGTACATTCAGTCTCCAATCCTAGTAATTCCAGAGAAGCTGCGGTGATGGCTGAGATGGATATGTTGTACACTAATGCATGTAAGAGAGCAAGAACTAACGTAAGTGATAAATGTACGTACGTCGTCGTACCGTAGAAGAAGCAGGAAAAAAAGCATTGAAAGCATTCTTTCCTCCTCTGTACAGAAGCTACTATTGCTCCCGTCTGCTGATTTCCTCGTCCTCCTTGGAGCTGATGAGCCCGCGGATGAGCTTCTTAAGGGTGCCGCCATTGCTGCAGTCGAGGCCGCTCTGGTTCTGCTTCTTCATCCTCAGGTCCTCAAGAGAGTCACTGCACAGGTCCGAGAGCGCCAACTCCCGACTGCCGCCCACGGCGCAGGCGCACGAACAGGCCTGCGCCAGCGACGCAAGTGCCGTGTGAAGGCGTAGGTCAAAGGGAACCATTTGTTGGTCGAGTCTCAATGCTTCGTCGGGCAGCACGCTAACACCGTCTTCTTCGTCACTGTCCTTCTCTTCGGAGTGATTGTTCTCCGCATTCTTGGCGTTCATTCGCTGCAGTACTAAGAGCGCCGGCTTGATGGCACACGCCATCATTGCCCCGTAGTCCCTCTTGGCCTTGTACTCGTCCAACAGAGTCTCCGGCTCGATCTCGTAGCCGTGCATGCCGAACGATTTGATGGCCTCAGTGTGCGACCTCAAGTAGTGGTGCAACAGCGCGGAGTGGTTGGCCGCGGCCACGTCTGGGTGGACGGCGCGATGCAGGAAATACGAAATGTCAATGGCAGGACTCGACACAGTCAGCGACGAGAAGTCGAGAAACTTTGCGCAAATTGGGCGCCCGCCTACGTCTTCGTCGTACTGGAAGACGATATTGCACAGGTCGAGGCGGCCGTGGATCAACACAGATAAGCGTCGGTCTGACGGGTGAGCCCGAAGTTGCACCAGTTTCCAGAATAAAGCCTCTAGGTGCTCGTCTACCTGGTCGGACTTGTCGGACTTGTCGGAGTTGCCGCCCTTGCCGCTGACTTCCAGGTACTTGCTCAGCACCCGTCTCACGGGAGCCACATGACGCCAAAAGGCACGTTTGAAGCCAGACGCTTCTACGGCGAATGGGTACAGCTCGGCCAACTTCTGCTCGGAGTCCCGTTGAATGAGCGTGGAGATAGCATGAAAGTGCGCCATTCGCCGAAGCACCACTTTACAGTGGTCGATGTCGGTCAGGTGCGACGCCGCCTCGTACTTGCGATAGCCGGCGAAGCAGAGGTTCTCCATGACAAGGACATCGTTTTGAGCATCGAGCTGACTGAGGAAGCACTTTGGCACTGGGGGCTCGACGCAAGCACTCGGATATCGCTTCTCGTCGAACACGGCCATGGAGTGGAGCACACCCGCGTACACCTGCACTTCTTTGCTGAACTTGAGCAAGGCGTGAAACTTGCGCCGGTCGGAATGACGCTCGGAGTCGTCAGTCGGCAACACCTTGATGACCACCGAGTACTCCTTGTCCTTGCCGCCGGCCTTCAGCTTCACATCGGCCCTTTTCAGCACGCGAAAGGAGATTTCTTCCTCCTCTTCTTCACAGTCCATTTCTTTTTTCTCTTCACTCTTGTAGGCCACGTCGCAGTGGTTCGTCGAGTGGTGGCCATTGCTGGACTGCTGCTTTTGAGTCCTCTTCACGCCTCCCTCGCTGCTGCCCGTCAGTGTCTCGAATTTAAAGTCGGTGACCGAGACGTCCGCCGCCTTTTCCACCGGCTGGAAGATGTTGACGAGCCACTCCCTGATCACGTCGATCTCCGTCTTGGGCCCGAAGCTGTCGCCGGCGTAGTCGAGGGCGGCAGAAGCGTCGTTGGTGCTGGACCAGTGAACATCATCCTCTCCCTACATGTAAACAGGGAGAAAGAGCATTTTTCAGGACGTTCCGATCGTGAGAGAGGTGAGAACAAGAGTGGAAAGGAAAATAATAGATGTGAGGGAAGAAAACCTTGGGAGGAGGGAGCAGGGGGAAAAATGGTGTGAAAGCTAATGGGAAAATGAGAAAAATGTGGCGCTGAGGGGAAAATTTGGAAAATACGCGTCAGCGGCAGAAAGGCAACGTGACTTTCCATCAGCTAAGGAGGCCCAAATCTGGTGACTCACTTAAGTCCTGCTGTCATTAGAGCTCAAGCTCAAGGAGTAATCTGGGCATCAGTCTGGGGGACCAAATTTTTATCAGATTTAGACTGAAAAAAAGACCCACCCGAATGCTTTGAGCCATTCAGAGCCTCGGGCAATATGTGTACAACGTTTACATGGTAGGTTCGTCCCACTACACGCCTGTCCCTCCTTTTTTCTCATCTCCCCAGGCTGCTGCCACGATTGAATGTTTGTTGGCCTTGCTCAGAATGATAAATTGCTCACAACGACCGAGAGACGGAAGAAGAAGGCCTGCGTGCGCTCAGAGGCCTTTGTTTCTTTTCCATCTCGTTTTCCAAGTTTTCTCTCCAAGTAATGATCGATAGCTGGGTCGTCATATATCAGCCGTCTGACAGTTCATATTGCTACCTGCGCGATTTTACCACACTCTCATACATGTGCTACAACGGAGAGGGGGAGGGGGAGGGGGAGGTGTTCGACCCGGGTCTGTCCGCTGAGCCCGAAGACCTGAGTCTCTGGCCGATTTTTCAAGCCTGAACGCCGATGTGGGGATTGGATTTCTCCAGGCTCTTCTCCTCGCACCTCAAGTATGGAACTCAGGGAGACGAGAAGAGCCAGGACAGGTTTTTTTCCCCATAATGGGACTCTTTGTTACAAAAATCAGAAATATGCTCAATAGGATTATATATTGGCACACTGAATGCTGTGCTTGTGTTGCATCAGTTCAGCCAGGAGTGAATGCCTACATGTCTGCCTATCTCTGAGCTCTTTAGGCCTGCAGCCTGAGAAGGTGGCGTCTTATGCCTATAACGGCTTGCACAGGGTTGCATGAGGTGTGGTGCAGTCGCCACTGTCATTGCCGCTCAAAGAGTAAAGACACTTGTCTGCCAATGGCAACAGTGGTCCTCTTTTGTACACATTGCACAAACTGCCGTAGAGTTGGTGTTGAGTAGCTTGTTACGCACTACCCACGATTGCCTCACCGTATGTACGTGGGGCAGCCTAGCAGTGCTAAAATATGACGCTTGTTGTGTCTCCATAATCCTGGATAAAGACGTGATTTTGGCGACAAGGATAAATTTCTCTTTTCGCCAGCTTTCTCCCTCTCCTCCCCCTTCTCCCCCCTTGCCAATGTTTTCTGCCTGCTCTTGCGTATGCTCATCAATCTTCATGCTCGTGCGGCCTTACACAGAAAGCCAAGCAAACAAAGCGGCCTATAATCATTATCGCCGTCGTCCCCTTTATACATATTCCAAGCTACAAACAAGACTGTGTAGACGATGTTTTCCACTCCGGTCGGACAAGCACAGAAAAAGTTGTGTAATACTGTAAATAACGAAGTTTCCGCCCTCTCCCATACCGACAGAGCCGAGCTTGGTACTCGTGTAAGGGATCTGTTTTTCAGGATCCCTTCTCTATTGGCCTGCACCAGCAGATGCCTGCTTTGATGGCCCCTGATTGCCTCACGGGTCATTTAACTGATGTGTCTCCTTTCTGGGCCTTACTTTGGCACCCGACCGAGCGACTCGTTGCCGCTCACTCGAGAGAGCAAATGGCTGGAGCCGCGGATTTTGCCCCCGGCGAAGAGGAGACGCAGAGAGAGGAGACGCAGGGGGGGGGGGAAGGGATATGTCAAACGGTGGAGGAAGAAAAAGAAGGGACTTATCTTCACGCTCAAAGAGAGACAAAAAGGCCCTCACGAAACAAAAATGTCTCTTCGGGAGGGCGAAGCAGGCCTCGCCATGCCCACCCCTCCTGCTCCACCTCCTCCCTGGAGAACGAACACTATGACACTTTCACTTCACAGACGAATTCAAATCACGCACGTTCTTCTGTTGGGCTGAAGGAAGAGGCCATTAAAAATAATTGATTCTTCTTCGACTGTCACCGCTTTGGCGGGATGAGACAGAGAAGATTTTCACCAGGGACTCCTGCTGGGGGGGGGGGGGGGGGTCGTAAAGGGCCCTGGAAATTAAAACCAAAAAAACACAAGATGTTTGTTTCCCAACACAAAAGCCCAGGCAATGTTGCACCCCCCACCCCCCCCACAAAATTAAACG